>ERZ1026898.1-NODE-1-length-219168-cov-22.883111_pt1 | contig 219168 bp, 175 predicted proteins | sample MGYA00380178_ERZ1026898 | MGnify/ENA primary metagenome ERZ1026898 (study PRJEB33269, sample SAMEA4719814) | human gut metagenome | biome: human-associated habitat; feature: organic feature; material: feces | place: Cameroon | collected 2013-10 ...
CTGTCAAGGTGGCCGTGCTGCCTTTGATTAACAAAGACGGCCTGCCGGAGAAGGCTCAGGAGGTGATGAACGATCTCAAGTACGATTTCAACTGCCAGTACGATCCTAAGGACTCCATCGGCAAGCGCTACCGCCGCCAGGACGCCATCGGCACACCGTTCTGCGTGACCGTTGACCACGACTCGCTCAGTGACAACTGCGTCACCATCCGCGAGCGTGACACCATGGAGCAGAGAAGGGTTCCTATCGCCGAGCTCCGCGGCATCATCGACAAGGAAGTGAATATGAACAACCTTCTTAGGAAACTTTAGTTTTTTGAATATTCAAACCGCCCGGTCGCTGTGGTTCGGCAAACTCACCAACCATCAAAGCGGCCGGGTGGTTTTGTTATTGATCATATTCAGCGGTCCCAGAACTAGTATGGTCACTGAGCCTGCCGAAGTGACAGAAACCTTATAACAGAAACCTTATAAGCAAAGAGAACCTCTGTTCTGAATTTTTGTAACGTGAAAAATTCAGGTTAGAGGTTCTCTTTGCAGGTTTAGAAGCTGTTTAGAATTGTTTGTTTGAAGGTTTGAGAGTGAAAAACTTCAGTTTCGACCGCTTCTTCCAAGGAAGATAGCGGTGCTATCTGACTGAAGAAGCGGGAAGAAAATGAAGATTTTTCACCTCAAAGAACATTTCAAACAATTCAAAACAGCTTCTTAGTAACCGTAAAAATAACTTGCCTCTTACTTATGACCCAGAAAGACAGGCAGTGAGGTAACTACAATCGTGCAGAGTAACCACTGCAAGGCAATGCCGTCTATGGACCAAATGCCCGTAGATCTAAAATTTCAACTCCACACGGATCGGGTAGTGGTCGGAAGGTTTGCAGAAGCCCTTGATCTTGCGCGGATCACGGACAGACTTTGCGAAACCGCTACGGATGATCTCCGCGGAACGGACCTTCTTGAAAAGAGGCTCGGTCATGTAAACGAGGTCAATTCTTTTTCCGGAAAGTGTAGTTGGCTGAAAATCATCAGGGTACAACTTCTCAATGATGTCGATGTACGGAGTGTTGTTCCTGATGTAGTCGTGCACGAGGAAATCTTTGTCATCCTCGGCCATCTTGTAAACGTGGTTGTCCACACGTGATCTGGCGTTGAAATCCCCGAGCATCATCCAGTACTGCGAAGCCGCCTCGGGAACGCTCTCGATGGTCTGCTGGCAGATATATTCCATTTCCTTGGCTCTGAACATGGCTCCTTCCTTGCGTTCGCTACTTGCCTTCTTGTCATCAGCCATATAGGTGTACTTGTACGGCCAAGAGTGGATGGTGACGATGTTGAGGGTCTTGTTGCCGACCTCCACCTGAGCTACTCCGGCTCCATGGACAACAATGACATCATCACCGTTGCCGTTGACCCTCTTGACTATACGGATAGGGTATTTTGAGGTGATCACCTGCGGGAAAGTGTCTCTCTTGCCGCTGACAAGCACATAGTTGTGTCCGTAGCGTTTCGCAAGAATATCCCAGTTCCACGGGAGATAGGCATCCTCACAGTTCTCGATTCTGTCACCGGAATCCGTGAAGTAACGGGACTCGGCCTCGCACCAGACACAGATGTCCGGATCCTCGGACTTGACGAAATCCACGAAATTGTCATAATTGTTTCCCTGGTCGGACCACATTCCGTTCTGGATGTTCCAGTAAAGGATCTTCAGATCGCGCCCCGCCGCCGGGAAAGCCAGCGCCGAGACGATAACCGCGATGACCGCGACAAATAATTTCTTACGCATAAATATTCTTGTTTTAATATTCTCTGATATGCAAAATTAATAAAATGCTAATGAATATACCCGCTTAGATTCCATCCTTTTTTGATGTGGTGGATAACTTGTTGATAAACAAATAATAAAGCAATCACCTTCAGCTGAAATCAACTGAAGGCAATCGCTTTAATGCTTGATTGATAGAAGATTATCCGCCACGACACCTATTTCATTGACGTGACCTGATAAGGTGTCTGCAGGGCGTAACGGGCGGCCTGAAGGGCCACAGGAGCGTTAGCGTCGGTGACAGGTGTCGAGTAACTGCCGGCTGTCGTGCTGGAATTGCCGTACCTGTAGGTGTTCTTGTCAAGCTTCACGTTGTCGAAGGACGGGGAGATGAGTTTCTCGAAGACCATACAGGCGGCAGCGTAACGGCTGATCCCGTAGTCCATATGGTAGCCGTCACGGGTGAGGCACATCCCGTTGTTCAGATCCGATGTCCTGAGGTTCTGGAGACAGGTGCCTGTGGCGATCACATCCTTGAACGAGATGTCGGCCATAAGCTTCTTGGTCATCCCGACGATGACGTTGTACATCTCTTCCGTGGTCGTGAAGTTGATCTGTCCCCGGTCGGCCGTGGCGATCTTGTTCATATCGTGGTAAGCCTGTGACATAATGAAGTAGAAGTCAGGAGTCTTGTCCGGGCAGTCCGCCTTTATCTTGTCCACAAGGCCCTGGAACGCCGATTTCTGGCTTGTGGTCCAGTCCCACGCCACCGCGCGTCCGGTGTGCTCCTGAATGGTCACGATGTCCCATTTGTCACTGGAGACGATCTCGTGCAGGCTGTGGCCGGTGACATCAGTCCAGGATGTCGCCCCGTTCTCGCACCTGTAGCAATGATAGTCAACAGAGGATGTGTAGCCGTCGTTATATTCATAGACACGCCGTCCGCCGTAGTACATATGGTAGAGTTTGATGTCCTTGATTCCGGCGGCCGCGAGGAGTCCCGGAATATGCTCGACAGCATCCTTGGTGAAGCTGTTGCCGATGAAGAGGATCTTCAGTTTGGCGTTGGACTCTACTGGCGGCTCCGGATCCTTTACACCTATGAGATAGGTGATGTCGGTCAGGGTTGTCTTGTTGGCTCCCTGGAGACCGAGGTAGTTCTCTTTCGTCTCATCGGTATATTCATCGGCCACGCCCTTGCCGTCGTTGTAGGTTCCGACGGTGCCTCCGGCTACGCTGTTGCTCCACGAAGCCTTGCCGTTGTTGTAGGCCCAGAACAGACCACGGTACTTGTTGTCTGACTGGACGTTGCCGTAGTTGGCGCATTGGCTGAACTCGCAGTTGTTGGTGAGGTTGGCGATGCCGGCGGTCCTGGCGCTCGTGGTCGAGATGATGTCGCCGTAGTTTACGCATCCGGTCATCGAGGACACGTTGGCCACGTTGCAGGCGATGTTGGCGATTCGTCCCTTGTCAGGACCAGGACAGCTGTTCAGCTGGTTGCCCTTGTTGATGCAGTTCACCATCTTGGTCCTGCGGTTGGCGGCCGCGCAGATGCCGGAGGTGCGGCAGGTGGCGGATGTCATATTCCCCTCGTTGGAGCAGTCGGAGATGGTGACGAAATGCTGGGTGTCCGTCGTGGCGGTGGAGAAGCCAACAATTCCGGCGATATGGAAGGCGTTCGCGCCTCCCTGATCGTTTCCGTCAGCGTTCTCGGCGATGATCTCTCCGAAGTTGTCAACGCTGTCGATGGTGACCTCGGCGTTCTGGGTGAACACGTAGCCGATCAAAGCCATAAACTGGGCGGCGTTCTTGACACCGGTCTTGCTCTGGAACGTCATCGGAGCATAGCTGTGAACATCCCGCACGGTTCCGTCGTAGAGAAGTCCCGCGATCAGGCCGTGGGAAGTGCTCTTGGCCGGAGACTGTACAGTGAGCGAGCAGCTGGACTCGAAGATGAAGTTCTCAACAACGGATCCCGGGCCAATCACACCGAACAGTCCGAATGTGCCTCCGGTCTCGGTCACCTTGCTGACAGCCTTGAAGTTACGGATCTTGTAGCCTTGACCGTTGAACCTGCCTGTGAACATAGGACCAGTCACGGTCAGCTTGTTGCTGACAACGGCGAAAGTGGCGTTACCGATCGGAGTCCAATCCTTTACGGAAGACATATCAATATCATTCAGCAGGTTGATTCCTCCCGCCGCATCCTGCCATTTCTCAAGGGACGCGCCGGCGTTGACAGCGGCGGCGAACTCCACGAAATCATCAGCGGACGCTATGCCCTTTGTCAGAACCTCACCCGCGAACTCGTTGCCTGAGACAATCGACGGCTGGGTCTTAGGGGTGAAGAATATCCAGTCAGCGAAGTTTTCGGCGGTGATTGCAACCACCTTGCTTTCATCTGAATATGGTCCCACCTTGCCACCGACCTTGTTGTTCCTGACGGTGATGGTCTTGTTGTTAGTGTTGGCGAGGATGGAGGCGATGAACCTCTTCGTCGCGTCAGTCGCATTGAATATGTCAGAGCGGATCTCACCATAGTTCTCGCAGCCTTCAACCACGTTGGAGTTGTCGTTGGTCTGACCGACGATTCCGGCGGCGTAGCCTTTCGTGGTGTTTCCTGCGACAGCGAATGTGATCTTGCCCTTGTTGACGCAGTTGATTGCCGAGGTCTGGGCATTCAATGCCGAGACGATACCGGCCACACGTGTGTTGGAGGCCTTGGTGTCTGTGTTGGTGATGTCAGCGAAGTTCTTGCAGCTTTCGACCGTGGCATTCTTGTTAAGCGTTGCCACGACTCCGGCGTTACGGGAAGCCTGCACATTCATCGCACCGTAGTTGTCGCAACCCTTGATCATCACGCGAAGGGCTGATGACGCAGACTCGGCGTAACCTACCACTCCACCGATGGAGAAGGCAGTGCCGCCGTTCTTGCTGTTGGTGGTGTTGACAGACTTGAATATTCCGAAGTTGGAACTGTTGGTGACCTGCGCGATGACCTCTCCGGCTGAATATATAGAACCCGCGATTCCTCCGAACCTCTGGCTGATGTTGTCCGTTCCTCCGGAAATGTCGAACGAAGCCGATGAGGTGCAATGATCGACAGTTGAGTTCACTACTGATCCGGCTATGGCTCCGCCGCAAGTCAGAAGCTTGGCGGATGAAATGATCGATGACCCTTCGCCTATGTTAAGATCCTTGACCGTGGCTCCGTCAAGCACTCCGAAAAGGCCGTAGGAGGCACCTTTCGCGGCGTCTGCCGGCACGGTGATATTCATACCCTTGATCGTGTGGTTCTGGCCGTGGAAAGTGCCTTTGAAGGCCGCTCCGCTGACGGCTGTTCCGGAGAATGTTCCGTTGCCGATAGGTGTCCAGTCCTTGATTGAGGAGATGTCGATGTCCTTCTCAAGATAGACATCCATGTTCTCTGTTCCGTCCTGGGCGTTGACATTCTGGGCGAATGTCACAAGCTCGTCCGCCGTGCTGATAAGGATCTTGGTCTCCTTGGCCTTGTTGAAGAACACCGGCCTGAGCACCGTTACCTTGTCCAGATCCGTGGCCATCATAATAAGATGACCGGAAGAGAAGTCGCTGTCGAAAGAGACGCTGACCTCCTTGGCGGTCTTGTCCAAGGTAGCCTTCACGGACTTGGCCTCGGCGATCGCCACGATGGCTCCGTCAGCCTTGCTTCCGGTGACATCGTAGCCGATCTTCATTTCCTGTCCGAGATTGGCGATGGTAAGATTCAAGGATGTGGAAAGACTGAGGTTCAGAGAGTTCTGCACTGGTATGGTGATCTGTGAACCGTCTCCGAGAGTGATCGAGAGATTCCCCTCGGCATCCTTTGTGACAGACTTGAGGATGGACGCGCTTCCGTCAGTGGCCTCTATCGGGTTGCCGGCCGAATCCAGAATGCGTTCTCCGTCCACGGTCCAGTAGCCTTGCTCATCGGTGGAGATGACCGGAGTCCTGCCGGCGGCCGGGACGCTTTGCCCGTCAACCGTGATGTCCTTTGTCTCGCCACCGGCGGTGACGGTCCAGTAATAGAGGCCGTTCTCGTCCTTGCGCACTCCGACCACAGGAACGTTGAGCAGTTGGTCCATAGCCGCCACAACAACGGTCTTTTCCTCGTTCTTGCTGTCCAGATAGGTCAGCACATAGCTTCCGTCGCTGTTCTTGTCGATGGAAGTGACGACATTGCCTGAGGTCAGCAGCCCGAGGGTCTCGACCTGTTTGTTGGCCTCATCGATCCTGGACTGAAGAGCCGCGATCCTGTTCTTGATGTCATTGAGCCTGTTCTGGAGCGGATCCTCGTCGAAACCGCACCCGGTGAAGGCGAAAACCATCATCAGAACCGACAGCAATATATTCGTTAATCTTTTCATTGTCTTCATTTTATTGGTTGTCAGAAGCGTTGAAATACTTGGAGTTCTGGTAGCCGTAGGCATTGTAGATCGTCGCGTCCGGAGCGCCTTCAGGATTGCTCTTGAAGTCAGCCCACTCGCCGACCTTTCCGCCACGGGTGCAACCGGAGATCTTGATGTTACAGTAGCCTGCCGCCCAACCCGGGCCGTCTCCGCCGCTGTGATCCTCCGCCTGCGGAGTGATGTGGCTGAGGATGATTCCGGTGTTGGAGCATCCGGTGATGATTCCGCCCTTGAAGTGGCCTACGAATCCGCCTACTCGGCATCCTGTGTGCGAGAATATGTTCCCGCTGTTGACGCAGGACTCCACAGTGACGTCAGCGGCCTCTGAGCCACCGATGATTCCGCCTATTCTCTTGGCGTTGGTGTAGCCGTCATAATCAAGGTAATTGTCCTCGATGAGACCGGCGTTCACGCACTTGCTGATGGTGACCTTGTTGCCGGCCTTTTCGGTTCCCTGGATGGAAGCGAGGATTCCTCCGCTTCGTCCGTTAGGGCCTGTCAGATGACCGTTGTTCGTGCAGTTTACGAACTGGCTTTCCTTGCCGTTCTTCACGTAGGACATTATTCCGGCCACCTGCAAGCCGGTTCCTCCGGCCTGGGCGTTGGCGACCTTGGACTTCACGAGGATGTCTCCGTTGTTCTTCACGGCCTCCTCCTTTGTCTTTCCGCCGACTGTGACATCCGAGCCGCTTCCGATGATTCCGGCGAGGCTGGTAGGCATGGCCTGAGGGCATTCTCCCTCAAGGATGATGCTGACATTGTTGGTCACATTGCTGATCGTCACATTCTCGGCGTAACCCACGATTCCGGCCACGGACGGGGTCACATCCGGGCTTCCGGTCAATGTGATGGCGTCTCCGGCCGCTCCGACAACGAGGTTGCTGATGGTCGCTCCGTCAGCCGCTCCGAAGAGTCCGTAAACGTTGTTCTTGCTCATGTCGCAGGTCCAGTTGATTCCGGTGATGCTGTGGCCCTTACCGTTGAACTTGCCCTTGAACGCGTTCGCGAACGAGTACGCAGGTATTCCGGAACCCTCTCCGGCAGCGTTTCCGATAGGTGTCCAGTCTATTCCCGTAAGGTCGATGTCGGCGAGCAGGCAGACTTCACCGTCGGCGTTCTCCCAACGTGTCGTCGAGGCCCCGGCGTTGACGCTGCGCACAAACTCCATAAATGTGCCCACATCGGATATTCCCTTGTCCTCGGACGGATCATCTCCGCCTCCGCCGCCACCTTTCACGATAGGGCTCTGCTTAACTATGATGGATGTGGAAACCTCGTAGAGGCTGTTCTTCAGGATGATGCGGCCTTCACGAGGGGTGTTGGTCTTGCTTTCGAAATATTCAGCCACGAAATTGAACTCGGATGTCTGCAAGGCCTTGGTGTTCACGGCCTTGAGCCAGGATGCGTTTTCCTGGGCCACGGATGCTTCCACGTCGATGTTGTGCGAGATCCTGACAGTGAACGGGGTCATATCCCCTCCAAGGTTGATCACAGGCTCTCCCAGCGGGGTGATGAGCTCGTTGTCTTTGATGTAGTTCTCGAAATCTATGACAGTCTTGCCGTAGGAGAAGAACAGAGGCTTGTAAACGATGTCGTCCCCTGCGGTGGCCATAATCACGACATTGCCTTCCTCGGCGCCTTCCTCCATCGTCACGGAGATTGTCTTGAGGCTCTCGTTGACCTTTACCTTCACATTATAAGCCGTCAGGTAGTCCACGACCGCGTCCTTGGCCATAGTGCCGCTGACCTTGTAGCCGACTTCCACGGGCGCGCTGTAGCTTTCCACGGCAAGGAATGACGGAGTCGTGAACGCGATGGCCAGCGACTCGTTGTACTTGACGGAAAAACTGCTGCCGTCAGTCAGGCTGAACACCACAAGGCCGCTCTCGCTGTCAGCCGCGATGTTCTTGAATATGTTGCCGGTCATATCCTTGGCGAGAACGCCGGTGCTCTCGCCGTTGACCGTCCAGTAACCGTCCTTGTCTATTCCTATGACCGGAGCGGGACCGGAGACTGGCATCTTGTCGCCGTTTTTGTCGGTGATCCACTCCCAGGTGGCTCCGTTGTCCTTGGTCTGCCTCCAGTAAAGGACACCTTCATATTCAGCGGTGCCGATCATCGGCGACTTGTCAAGGTCGGATGCCTTGGCCAGGGTGACCGTCTTTTTCTCCCCGTTCCTGTCCTGGTAGGTTATGACGAAGTTTCCTTTCTCGTCAGTTCCCACACGGGAGATGAAGTTGCCGGACACGAATTCCGAAACCGCCTTCAACTGCGACTCCAGATTGTCCGCTTTCTGTTCGAGCGCGGCGACACGGTTCTCCAGATCGGTGATTCCGTTCTCTATCTCGGAGGAATCATACGAACAGGAAAAAAGCGTGGCGGCCGCCAGAAACATTGATATTATAGCAGGTATCTTTCTCATAATATGCTATTTCTTACGTACATACATATAATTCATACAACTGCGCTCTCCCTTTCCGTCGCTTGGGCTGCTGACGAGTCCTGAGACCCCGTCCTTCTTAGCCCACATAGCGGATGAGCCGCCGCCGTCGAAGCGGGTCGAGTTCCAAGCTCCGAGGCGCAGGGCGATCTCGGTGACTTCCTCGGCGTTGACCCCGATGGAGAATCCGACCTGGCGGCCGTCGATCTCGGCGATCATTATCCTTGATCCGCTCTTGTCAACGCAGACGAATGTCATCGGGTCGATCAACGTGCGGAAATCGTGGTTCGCAGGGACGGTGTTGAGGGTGTTCTCTCCGTCTGTGACATAGTGCCACATCGTGGAGTTCTGTGTCTGGATAGGCTTCACGACACCTTCAATGTCCATCTGGGCCATCAGCCTGATGTTGTCTCCGACCTTCACAGAGGCGGCGATAGCGTCGGCCGTGCTTCCGGTCACCTGGATGCCGACTTCCTTGCGGTCGGTAAGGTAAGGAGCCTCTCCGAGAGCCGTGGTCCTGCCATCGGCGATCGCCGTCACGGTCGCGTCAAACCAACCGTCGTTCACGGTCATATTCTTTGATGAATATTTTGCCGTGATGTACAATGCCTTGGCGCTGAGTGTGTTGGTGATGTCCTGGCGCTCCGGATGAGGGTATTTCACGTACCTTGAGGTATAAAGGTTCACAGGGTAGGATTTCATCCTTGAAGCGTTTCTGCCACGCACAATCGTGTCGTTGACCGAGAAGAATTCATATTCCTTGCCCGCCACTTCCATTTTGCCTGAGAAACTCTTCTTGCCGCAGGAAGCGGTGTTGTCCTTGAAGATCGTGAACGCCCAGGAATGGTTCACGAGACTTGTGACAACGGCAGGGTTGTTCATATAGACAAGCTCGCCTTCCTCGATGTGCGCTCCTCTGCTGATTCCATCGTTGGAGTCGAAATAGCCGGTGTTGACTCCGGCGATGACATCCTCTCCGGCAGCGGTCTTGCGCGCGCAAAGCTGGGAAAGGGTCTCGCGGAGGTTGAATCCGTTGTTCTTGTTGGCATTGCCGTTAGGGTTCGGAACGATGTCATCGGCGTAGGATGTCGTGACCTCGATCGCCGGGTTGGTCAGGTCGATCTCCAGTACGTGCATCCTTCTGGTGATGTTCTTGAACTCCATACTGTAGTAGTTGCAGCCAGGCGCGAGGAGTTTCTCCTCCACGGTCTTCCAAAGCTCGTTCTCAGTCTCCACGGAGAATGTTCCGCGCATACGGACCGTGCGCACGGCCAGATGACCGCTCTCGTCAGCCGCCATCAAAGTGAACTGTCCTTTGCGCAGAGGATCAGGAACAGCGACCTTGATCTTGCCGCCAGCCTCGTCAACCGTAGCCTCGACACTCTCGACCCTTGTCACTTTCAAAACAGCGTTGTCAACCGCCTTCCCTGTCAATGAATATGTGAACTCAAGCTCTGTGGTTCCGTCTTCGACCTTCAGTTCGTCCTTTACTTCCTTTCCGCCGAAGAACACTTTCAGTGAGAAACTTTCGGCTGTGTCAACCGTGACTTTCGAACCATCGGCCAACGTGAGTGTCACGGAGCCGTCCTCGTTCTTCTCCGCGCCGGCTATCAAGGAAGCCTTGTGACCGGAAGACTTGATCTTATCACCCTTGCTGTCAAGAATATACGATCCGTTGACCATCCAGTAACCGTCCTTGTCCGTGGTGAATGACGGAGTGCGTCCCGCCACCGGGATCTTGGCTCCGTCATTGTCGGTGAGGATTGTCGTCTTTCCGCTGACGGTGATGGTCCAGTAGAGTACACCGTTCTCCTCTTTGGTGCCGATGATGTCGGTGCTCTTGATGTCATCCTTCCCGGCTACGATGGCCGTGGCCTCTTTCCCGTCGGAGGTGGTGTACTTGATGGTGAATCCGCCGTCCGTGTTCTCTTGGATGGAGGTGATCATCCCTCCGTTCTGTGCGGCTGACAGGAGGCCGATCTGCCCCTCCAGCCGCGTCAACGATGCCGTTAGCTCGGCTATCTGCTTCTGGGCCTCGTCCACCTGCTTCCAGAGCGATGAATCATCGTACTCCGAGCAGGACACCACCAGCATCGCGGCGGCCAAAGCCTGAAACAATATCTTATGTCTTTTCATTTTTTGTTGATTTTGCGGTCTGTTAATAGCCTGGGTTCTGTGTCAGGACACTCTTCCCGGTTGTCTCGTCGATCGGATAGATCTGCATCTGCTTGTTAGGGATAGGGTAGAGGTAATCCTTCTCCTCCCACTTGTAGGTCTGGTCCTTGAACTGCACGAGGTAACCGCTTGTGCCTTCCGAAAGGGTGTTTTCCTTGCCCGGAGCCACGTTCAAGGTGTTGTCGCAGTCTGTCTGCGGAGTGCTTCCGCTGTAGATGCAGAGGTCAGGTTTACCATCGTTGTTCATATCATATTCCCCGAGTCCCGGGAACCAGCAGCCGATGAATCCAGGTCCGAGAGTGTTGGAGGCAGGGCAGATCTGCTGTCCTTCGTGCCAGCGGAGCATATCCCAAAGCCTGAAGCCTTCGTTGACCAGTTCGACGGTCCTTTCCCTTCTGATCTCAAGGATAAGTCCCTTGTCGGCGCCTTCCAGATGCTTGTCAGTGTAGTAAGAGCTCAGGAACGAGTCCGGAGCGGCGTTGGCCTTGGCCACATCCAGTCCCGGCATACCAACCCTCGCGCGGATCACATTGATGGTCTCGTCGATCACGCTCTGGTCAGCCTGTCCGAGTTCGGCCTTGGCCTCCGCATAGTTCAGAAGCACTTCACCATACCTGAATATCGCATAGTCGGTGGTCGATGTGGTGGCTCCGTCGTGCGTGTCGTCAGAGAAGTATTTGATCGGACGGTAGCCGCTTCTCTCGTAGTCCTTGCAGCTTGGATAGTACTTGGACGAAGCGTCAGCGTTGACGGCCACATAGTCCGGCGCGGCGATGGTCTGTGCCATACGTGGGTCACGTCCGTTGAACTCCTGGTTGTACTGCATCGTCTGCCATCCCTCCTGGCTCTGGAACGGAGTTCCGTCAGCCATAAGATAATGATAGGCAAGTGCTCTTGTCAATGAATATCTTTGGTTCTTGTACGTGAACTGTACTCCGTGGCGGATGTTCATCTCCGCTGTGTAGAGGAATCTTCTGGACAGGATCGTCTCGCTGGTCTCAGCGTCCTCAAGCACAAAGTAGTCACGGTAAGGCTGGCCTTTTACGATGGTCGCTCCGTTGTACATTCTGTACTTTCCGCTCTCCATCACGGCCTTTGCCGCGTCGGCGGCCAACTGGAGGAAATAAGCCGATGAAAGTGTGATGGTTGTGCCGTCCTCTTTCGTGTAGGACTCGTCGGCGATGTCATGGTACTTTCTCCAGGTTCCCTCAAATAGGGCGATACGGGATTTCAGCGCGTAAGCTGCGTATTTGTTGATCCTGTAAACCCCTTCCGACCAGGAAACAGGCAGGCCGTCTATGGCACGGTCAAGGTCTTCCATGATCTTCTGCATCACGAAACCTCTGCTGTCGCGCGGACGGTAGAGAGACTCTTTGTCGGAGTCGGAGATGACGTGGTCATAGAAAGGAATATCCCCATACTTGCGGACCTTCTCGTAGTAGAAGACCGCTCTGAAGAAATAGGCTATTCCGTCATATTTCTTGCGCACGTCCTCGTTGGTGCACTTCACGGAATGCTCCAGATAGTAGTTGATGGATCTGAGGTCCGACCAGGTGCTTGCGCTCCAGGTCTCAGTCTCGGCCTGACGGGTACCCCTCTGGATCGAGCTCAGGGACAGATGGAACTGAAGGTCGTTGTCCTGAAGGGCTCCGTCAAAGGAATCGTCCGGCTTAGGCAGCATTGCGTAGAATCCGTTCGTCGCAAGCGTGAGCTCTTTCTCGTTGGTGTAGAACGTCTCAGGAGAAAGGGCTGTCTCAGGGAACTTGTCGAGGAACCCTTCACAGGATGTGAAAGCCAGCGCCGACAGCAGTCCCGCCATAAGAATATTGTATGTAGTCTTCATGATCATATTCATTTAGAATGTTATGTCAATTCCGAATGACACTGTCCTTGAGAATGGGTAGATGCAGTCGTCGCTCTGCTTTGAGGATGCCGTGGCCACTTCCGGATCGACATATTTGGTGTACTTCTTCATCGGCGACCAGTACCAGAGGTTTTCTCCGGTAAGGTAGAGGCGCACTTTCTCGACCGCCTTGTTCTTCTTCAGAGGAAGTGTGTAGCCGAGGGTGACGTTCTTGAGCCGGAGGTAGGCCGCGTTCTGGAGGTAGCGGTCCGTGTTGACGCCAAGCGCGCAGTTAGCGTAGGTCTCGTAACCCCTTCTTCTTGGGAAGTAGGTGTTTCTGTTGTCCTCCGTCCAAGCCTTTGACTCAAAGTCGGTCGGGACGAATGAGGAGGCAGGGAATCCATAGAGGCTCCAGAAGTAGGAACAGTTCTTAGGAGGCATCCAATCGCAGTGTCCGACCCCTTGGAAGAACACGGAGAGATTGAAGCCGTACCAGTCCACATCGCCTCTCAATGAATATGTGTACCTTGGCCTGTTGTTTCCGATGATGTAGCGGTCGCCAGGTTCGTCAAGCGTGTTGGCTCCGGTGTTGATGACACCGTCTCCGTTTCTGTCCACGAACTTGACGTCTCCGGCCATCAGTTTCGCCATAGATGCCACGCCGCACTCATAGACCACCTTGTTGACAGCGGTGTCGTTGATTCTGGACTGGTATTCAGCGGCTTCCTCGTCAGTCTTGAAGAGTCCTTCCACCTCGTAGCCCCAGATGTCTCCGAGTCTTTGTCCCACGTAGTGCTGGCTGAGCGACTTGTTCGGGTTGTCGAACTTTGTGATTGTCGTCACATAATCTCCAAGAGATCCCGTGATGGAGTAGTAGAGTGGCTTGCCAGCCGCTGTGATCTGGTCTTTCCATGAGAGGGTGATCTCGTAGCCTTTGGTCCTCAGGTCTGCTCCGTTGATCTTAGGTGAGCTTGTTCCGAACACCGCCGGAAGTTCCTGTGACGAGGTCAGCATATCCTTTGTGTCCCTGATGTAGAAGTCGGCGCTCGCGCTGAGCCTGTTGTTGAAGAATCCGAGATCGAATCCGAGGTTGTAGGTGATGACCGTCTCCCAGGTCAGTCCCTGAGTGATGGCTCCCGGAGTGCTGACCATTCCGGCCTTGTTCGTGCTGTCGAACGTGTAGTTCATCATCGATGTGGAAAGTGTGCTGATGTAGGAATAGTTGCTGACTTGCTGGTTTCCGAGCGAACCGTATGACACACGCACCTTGGCGAGATCCCACCAGTTCTTCAGACCGCCCCAGAACTTTTCCTCGGAGATTCGCCAACCGGCTGACGCAGAAGGGTAGAACGCCCATCTGTCACCTTTCGCGAAACGTGACGAACCATCCTCACGCCCTGAGATCTCGAACAGGTACTTGCCGGCATAGTCGTAGTTCACGCGGGCGAAGAATCCGAGTGTCCTGTAGGCCGTGTTGCTCTCATCGGCCCTCTCGATGGTTCCCTGCGCCATGTTGATGAACGCGAGTTTGTCTGAGATCGAGCCTTTCTGACGGATGGTTGAGGTGGAGGATCTGTAGTCCTGGAACTGTGAGCCGGCCACGGCCGTAAAGTTATGATTGCCCCATGATTTGTTCACATTGAGGTAAGCGTTGGCCACATGGCCGTTCAGGTAGGCGCGCGCCTCATGGTAGAAATCGTAGATGGAGCCGTTGGTCATCTCCACGATGTTCTTCATATTCTTGTCCCACGTGTTGGCGGTAGGATAGGAACGGTAGCTGTTGAGGTTGTCACGCCTTCTGTAGGTGTAGTCAGCCGTGATGTTCATCCACTTGGTGAGGTCGAACACGAGCCTGTTGGTGATCACCCAGTAGTTCACCTTTCTGGAGTTCTTGTTCCTTCCGTCCGTGAACACACCGCCACGTCCCGAAGCGATAGGGGAGTCGGCGAACTGGATGCCGTTGGTGTACATCGTGGTTGTTCCGTCCGGGTTGACCGGCACGATGGTCGGGCTGATGTTCTGGGTGATGTTCCAGAGGATGCCTGACGAGGTAAGATCCTCAGAACCGTCCTGCTCCCAGAATCCGCCGTAGTTGTAGGCCGAGCCCTCATAGCTGAGGTTTCCTGTGTAGCGGAGCCACGGTTTCACCTTGGCGTTCACCTTGGCGCGGAATGAATATCCGTTCATAATGTCCTCGCTGGCGTTGTTGAAGACACCTTCGCGGTAAAGATAGCGTCCGCTTACATAGTAGTCGATCTTGTCGTTGCCACCGTTGATGGTCACATTATGCTCTGTCTCCGGACGGGATCTTTTGAATATGTAGCCGTACCAATCAAAATTACCAAGGTAGCGGTACTTACCTTTGTCGTTGGTATAGACCCAAGGCCTGTCAGGATTCTCGGTCTTGTCGTTCCTGCGGTCGTAGAGCATCTGCATCTCCTCGTCCGTGTAGTTCCAGGCGTTGTAGCCCTTGCCGGAATGGAGTGTGAACTCATTGGAGAGGTTCACATAGTCATAACCGGTCGTGATGAAGTCCGTGCGTGTGGTGTTGAAAGCCACACCTCCACGGCCGTTGTAGGTTACTTTCAGGTCTCCGGCCTTTCCGCTCTTGGTGGTGATGAGAACCACACCGGCCGATGCCGTGGCACCGTAGATCGAACAAGCCGAGGCATCCTTCAGCACGGAGACTGACTCGATGTCGTTAGGATTCACCTGCGAGAGCGAGGACTCGATTCCGTCAACGAGGATCAGCGGGCTTCCAGAGTTCAGGGACACCTGCCCGCGGATCTTCACGCTGTATTCCTTTCCTTCAATGGAACCGTTGCTCATGCTCATGACAAGGGATGGATCCGCTCCTTGGAGAGCCTGCGCCGTGTTGGTCACAGGCCTGTTGTTCAGATCCTTGCCGCTGATGACTCCGACCGCTCCGGTCAGGTTCACCTTCTTCTGGACGCCGTAACCCACGACTACTGACTCTTCCAGAAGGTCGATGTCCTCCACAAGGTTGACCACGATTCCCGCTGTCTGGCTTCCGAACGTGGCGGTGTAGTCCTTGTAGCCCATCATCGACACCGTGAACGACCGTCCCGGAGCCGCCTTGATGGAGAAGTTTCCGTCCAGGTCGGTCATCGCCACGTTGTCCTTCTTCCCGTCGAGCAAAATCATAGCTCCAGGCACAGGACCCGACGCATCAACGACTTTTCCGGAATATTCAGCCGGCGCCTCCGCCTGCTGTCCGTTTTTGACCACGAGGATCATCTTCCCGTCCAGACTTGCCTGCATCCCGGTTCCGTCCAGGATGGCCGCCATCGCCTCCATCACGGTTTTCCCTGACGGAGGAGTGACCTTTCTGTTAACGTCGAGAAGGCTCTCGTTGTAAGCCACAGTCATCCCTAATTGATGCTCAATGGCCTCGAACGCTTGTCTGACGGTCATCGTCCCGGACCGGAACTTCACGACCTGGTTCTGGGCGTGAAGTCCGATGGCTGGAATGATGACCAGCATAAGCGCGATCAGATAATGTTTAATCTGCTTCATAGACTGTTTTGTTGGTATTTGGTTTTTAACGATTTATATGATATTCGTCAATATATTCATTCATGATTTTCCCGCCTGTTTTCCGCAGGTGGCGATCAGTGGTGGGGGTCGGCTTTATCTTATGTAAACGCAGTTGTTCTCGATGTGGTACCTCATTCCCGGCACAAGCTTGCAGATCGCGCTGAGCATCTGGTCCAGCGTCTCTCCATGCACGAATTTGGCCGTCAGGATCATATCATCGTATTTCCCGGAGGTGATGTAGGTGTTGAGTCCGTACTTCCTTTCTATCGCCTTGGCTATTCCGTGAATATTCTCGGACCGGAAACACATATCCCCACGTTTCCAGGCCGTGTCCTCCGCTGCGTTCACGTGTGTGACGGTGGCCTCTCCGGTGGCTCTGTCGTAGGATAGCCTCTCGTTGGGAACCATCAGGAAACTTTCTCCGCTGCTGTTCAGTGTCGCCGAGACGCTACCCTCGCACAAAGTGGCGGCGGTGCTTCCCGACTCCGGATAGGCGTTCACGTTGAAGGTGGTTCCGTGCACCCGAATCGCCAGGTCGGAAGTATTTACCGTGAAAGGAATATTTTGATTATGAGTCACTTTGAATATAGCCTCTCCGGACAGGAACACAGTTCGCTCCGCGGCGGAGAATCTTTCCGGGAATATTATCACAGAGCCTGCGTTGAGCAGAACCTTTGAACTGTCCGGCAGGATGACCTCACGTGTTTCACCGTTGTGGGTGGAGATCTCGCACAGTCTTGCCGGTCCGGCCGTGAGCACCGCTTCCTGACCGTTCAGCTTCTCGTTGACCTTGAGGGTCGCCCAAGGCACAAAGAACAGCACGACCGCGGCCGCGGCGCAGGTCATCGCCGCTCTGAATATCCTGTGCCTTAAACCAGTGCGTATTATCTTGGTCTGCGTCTTCTCAAGATTGTCGGCGGAATTCATCACCTTGGTGAACGCCTTGTCCACTTCTTCTTTCGGAAGTATGTCACCATAGTGTTTTTCCCACTCGTTCCGGATGTCTTTGTCTGTCATAATTATGGGTCTTGTAATCCTATTGGAGTTTCAATGCTTACTGACGGGCATAAGACAACAAAACCGTTTCTTACACCCAAAGAAAATCTGAATTTTTTATAACTTTGTCTCATATAAAATAATATGTTGACAGAAAGCCAGGAAAGACTCTTGATGGAACGCACCGCCGAAGGCGACCGAAGTGCGTTCCGCCAGCTTTTTGACAACTATTATCCGGTGGTCTTCGGCTTTATGAAAAGCCTCCTTCAAGTCAAGGAAGACGCCTCGGATGTAGCCCAGGAAGTCTTCATCAAGCTCTGGTTGATGCGCTCCGCCCTACCCGACATCACATCCCTGCGTTTCTACCTGTACCGGATGAGTCTGAACCAGACCATAAACTTCATCAAGAAGAACAAGTCTAACGTCCGCTCCATCCTGACTGACATCCCGTACGACCAGATGGTCGAGGATGCCATTGATATGAAGGACAAGGAAGCCTTCATCGCCGCCGTTGTGAGCCGTATGCCCGAACAGCGACGCAAGATATTCATAATGAGCCGCCTTGAGCATCGTACCAACGACGAGATCGCCACTCTCCTCCACATCAAGAAGAAAACCGTCGAGAATCACCTCAACCTCGCCCTCAAGGAACTCCGCACCGCCCTCCCGGCATCGCTCTTCATATTCATCACCTTTTTTCAGTAGTCACCCCCGCCCATCGGCATCCGGAGTGATTTTTATGAATATTTTTGTAGCAAACAGCACTGTCTTTCAGTCTTTATAGCAAACGGTTTTTTTATGAACGCTGACGAACAAGAATTTAGCGGATTGGTCAAAAGGCATAAGGGGACGATCTACTCGGTCTGCCTTATGTTCGCTGACGATCAGGACGAAGCCAACGACCTGATGCAGGAGGTGTTGGTCAGGCTCTGGAAAGGATTTGGCACTTTTCAGGGCAAGGGCGATGAGAAAGGTTGGGTCTGGAGAGTAGCCATGAACACCTGTATCACGCAGGACTCCAAGAAGAAATCTTTCACAAAGGTACCGGTGGAGGATAATCTTCTGACCTCCGGAACCGAAGACTCCAGGCAGATGAGGATGCTTCACGATCGCATCCACAGGTTGGAACCATTTGACCGGGCCATCGTCCTTCTCTGGCTGGAGGATTTATCCTACGAGGAGATCGGTCAGATTGTGGGAATATCCGCAAAGAACGTCTCTGTCCGTCTGGTCCGCATAAAGGAACAGTTGAAAAAGTTTAACGGATAGGAAGCCGCGTCTCGGGGGATTAACCCCGGCACGTTTTCCTTAAAAAGATTGAATGAATATGTTGACGAATAATCAAAAGAACGAATTGGACGAGATGAAGTCTCAGATGCAGGTGCTGAAAAACCATCTTTCAGACAGTGAGATTGTCTCCAGGGAAATGCTTGACGCCACAATAAAGTCAAGCGCCAAAAATCTGATCAGCAAACGTTTATGGAATATCGTGGCGATAGTCACCGTCTTGCTTATGGCAGGTTTCATCGCCTATGTGTGCCTGTCCTTGCACAAATGCAGTGTCTTGTTTATGGCCGCCACCATTGTCTGGTGCGTTTTCCTCGCTCTTGTCAACTTCCGGCAGTACAAGGACAACTTCAGGGAGCGGCTGCTTGACGGATCTGTCACCGACACAGTAGGCACGGTGTCGAGATGGAAACTTCAGAATCTCCGTCAAGGCATCAGCATCGCCGTCGCGACGGTCATTTGGAGCGCCTTCTGTCTCAACGAGATCTGGGCCGACATCACGACCGACACTTCCCATCTTGTGTTCGTAGCTGTCCTCTACATCTTTGTCCTGAGCACCGTCGGAGGCCGCTATCACAGAATCCACAAAGTCACCACCGACCTCTTGAAGCAAATCGACACCCTCCGGTAATATTACCGTGGCGGATAACATGTTGTCTGTTAATACGATAAGCGACCTCGTGGTGCGATAATCAGCACTACGAGGTCGCTTATTTTGGTCATTATCAGTACCTTAAGTGCTACGACATTCCGACGGTTAGTGAACTACCTGACAGCCATACGACTAAGATAATCCGAAAAATGTGATTCCAATTATGAAACTCCTTAAGAGAAAAATAGATCCGGTCCTTGCGGACTTTCCCGTATATCCTGGCGCTTTTCCTGAGGTAACTATATAGCGGTTGACTAACGTGGTATGCAATCAGTTACATACGTGCTGTCGTCTCCCGCATTTTGTGAATATGGCGGCACGCAAACCACCCCTGAGTACGACGGGAGGCCTGTGGATATGCCGCCTATGGTCTCTGTATCCATAGGTGGCATACGGCCGTGCCTCACAATGGTGTAGAAGAATGACCGTACGCCGCTGTTTTGCAAAATGGCAATATGTCTGCCTGTTCACTCCAGGTGACTATGTCCCGATCAAGGACACCTGCTTGATAACTACTGGTTTACAGATCGTAGTGTGGACTCCAATGTGCACCGATGCAATGTGACAGTGTAGTCAACTCGTATATTACCTTTCCTGAAGCGCTTTTTGAAAGATAGAGTTGCCGTAGGTATCCGCCACGACACTCCAATAGTTGATGAGCCTGTCGAACCACATATTCAGTGACTGTGATGGTAGGTATGTGAATATTGCATATATTTGCAACACATAAAGATGATCATAGGCAATGAATAAGATAGCTAACATTAACCGTAATTTGGCAGGGATACATTTCATCGTTATTCTGCTGTGCGCTTTGATGTTGTCATCCTGTGCGGACAAGGAGGTTAACCGGGCGCTGTCCCGAGCCGATGAATTGATGTGGACCAAGCCCGACAGCGCGCTGGCGGTGTTGGAGTCGGTTGACACGCTTGACTTGAAGACAAGGGCACAACGTGCTGAGTTCTCACTTCTATACACAATGGCGTTGGACAGGAATCATCTCACTATCCCGAACTTACATATAATCGAACCAGCCGTGCGGTATTACGAGCGCCACGGCTCGAAGGATTCCAAGATGAAAATGTATTTTTATCTTGGGGTGGCTCAGTATGATACGGGTGACTCGGAATCCGCTATCGTTAGTTATATCCGGGCTAAGGAATATTCGTTGTATTCAGATAATCTGATGTTTAAGGGGCTTATACCATTTGTTATCTCAGACGTATATTTTAACAATAAGAACTTTCCTGAAAGTATTACTTATTGTAAGGAGGCTTGTGACTATTTTGCTCAGGCAAAGGATTCTTTAAGATTGTGGAGTACAACAGGGTGTTTGGCAAGTTATTATTTGAATGCCGAGGATTGGACAAAAGCGGATAGTCTCTATTCCGTTTTCTTTTCGCAGCCTATCCTCGACACAGTTATTTATTCGAGACAATTATTTAACTTGGCGTGGAGTAATATATTCAGACCTGATTTCAAGCCTCAGGAATCCGTTGATTTGTTTGAAAAGTCAATTTCGAAGTATAACGGTAACCCTTCCGTGAATGATTATTGTGTATATGCCTATGCTTCTGAAATTTTAGGAAATACAGAAGTTGCGGATGATATAGTCGGTCAATTGGAAAGAGCAGGAGCGGATTCGGTTGTTTTAGATACTTGGCGTTACAGGATATTTAAACATAGAGGTAACTATAAAGATGCGTTGGCCCTTCTTGAGCAAACAGTTAAGGCACAAGATTCAGAAATCATAAAAACAATTGACCAATCAGTCGCTTTGGCTCAGTCTGATTATTACGAAAGCAAATCTTTGCTGCTGGATAAGGATAGAAGAATACAAAGTCAGTCCAAGTGGATCGTTCTGTTGCTATGTTTGTTGTTGGTCGTTTCTTTTGTTATAATCCATTCAATATTGAAAAGGAAGTGGCAGTGCCAGATAGAAGAAATGTCCTCAATTAATGAGGCGGTTGGTAATCGATTGAAAGATGCCATTCTGTGCAGTGAGGAACGACAGCAATCCATAAAAGCCTTGGTATCAGAGAACGAATTGGCCAAGCGGAAGATTGAAAACCTATCTGATGAATTGTATGTGGCGCAAAGCGGCCAAATGATAGTCAATCTTCGAAATAAATATATTCAAGCCTACAAAGGACAATATCATCAATTAAATGACTTGTGTCATCAGTATTGGGAAGCTTCGCGATTGTCCAAAGGTGGAAAGGATAAAATCTATGCTAAAGTAAAGAAGATAGTAGCCGTTCTTGATGAGCAGAATCAAAAGCAGCTGGAGGCGATGATTGATGATAGCCTTGACGGAATGATGTCAAAACTCCGTCTTGCGATGCCCGGAACAAACGAGAAAGATTTCCGATTCATCGCATTGATCATTCTTGGTTTTGACACCAAGACCATCGCAAGGATAATGAACTACAATGTCGGTACAGTCTATACCAAGCGAAGCAATATTAAAGAAAAGTTGCAGAAAATAGAGTGTGAGGAAAAGGAGCTTGTATTAGCATTAATATCATAATGTTTGTAAAATATTGATAATGAGAGGCTTCTTTTAATATGCACTTCTTGCTGTCAATGATAATTGATTGATATTCAGTGAAATCAATGCCAAAAATTAAGAACAGGAATCTTAATTTTAATGTAAAAGGTTGATTCTTAATAATATAAGATTAGTCAAAAGTAAAACTATTTTTCATTACTTTCTCATCGATTCTTCGGAACTTTGCAGTCGCAAACATTAACTATTATTAAAAGATGAGAAAAGGTTTACTGTTATTATTTTTGCTTTTGACATTCAGCAATTCGTTATTTTCACAAAATGATGAGGTCATTAGAATTATAGTCATTGATAAGATTGAGAATAACACAAAGGTTAATCACGCTCCGGCAAGGCCTCAGGTTGAATGTTTCTACTATTCTTTTTCAAGTAGTATAGAATTATCATTTCTGTCTAACGTAGGCACAGTTCTAATATCACTTGAAAACAAAACTACCGGAGAAACACAGGATTATGTATGCAATAGTTCCTCTGGAAGGATGATTATGCCAGTTGTGCCGAATTCAAACTACAAGATGGATATAATTGTAGAAAACGGTCGTAGTTACTATGCCGTATTCTTTACTTGTGACGAGAATTATGACTAACTAATTATTTAGTGTTCAGAGTTTTTGCTAATTTGGCTACTGACAACAAATATTATTATGAGAAAATTTATCGTATTACTATCATTTAGTTTAATAGTATTATCTTGCAATATGTATGACGATTACCTTGAAACTGACAGAAATGTTGCGGATGAAGAGACTATTTATGCTGTGCCACAATGTGTTGCCAGAATCCTTGCTGAACAAACTGTTAAAGACAAGAATCTGATAGAAATGGTTCCTGTCACAAAAGGGAAAGATACATTGCTCTTTATTTGTAACTTTTCAGATGGTTGGATGGTGATTTCCGGTGATAAAAGAACGGCGCCGATACTTGGCTCTAATGCGATCGGACACATTTCATCAAGTGAAGCTGAAAACGTGAAGAACAGAATTTGGCTTGATGAACTATCTAATATGATTTTCAAAGTAAAAAAGGATAATAGAACTGACTATGACGAACATAATCTATCTTTTTGGAAGTTCTTTGAGAATATCGCGTCATCTCAGGGCAAATTGTCAAAACCTTTGACAAGGGGACAAGTCGAAATTGATACAAATGTTGAAGGTGTGTGTTATTGGGTAAAAAGACCTTTGGAAAGAGTTAAATCTGATGTCATTATTAAAGATGTCGTTCCTCGTCTTACAAAAACGAAATGGGGACAGCTTGATCCTTGGAATAATGGATTTCCCGTTGGATATAAAGATGACACATTAGTTAACTGCCCTACTGGATGTCAAGCCGTTGCAATGGCACAGATGTTATATTATTACCATTATTTTTTAGGGAAACCATCAGGTTTGTTCCATAATGTCTCTCTTACCGGAGAGTATCTTAATGAAGGTAATTTTTCTATAAATTTTTCACGTAGCAATTTTGTTGAAGATTCTCCAAGGTGGGATTTGATGGCATTGTCGAAGACAGATGACAACACTGATTATGTCCGTGATTTGATGGCTGAAATAGGTTATCGAATCAATCTTAAATATACACCGGACGGTACGGGCAATTCTGACTTTGATCCAGAAAACTTTACGTTCTATGGATTACATTGTGAGAAGGATGATTACGACTATTCTTTGGTCAAATCAAACCTTAAACAAGGAAAACCAGTAATGATAACAGCATATGCTAATAGAGAGCATAAAGGTATTTGGCCTGTTGATTATTATGTTTATAAAGATGGGCATGCTTGGGTGATAGATGGATTGAGGGAGAAAATATATAAATATAATCAGACCTATCAATGGATATATATCAACCCTGTACTTACCCCAGGCTTCATTCCTGATTCAAAAAATGGGGATGTCGTTTACACCATCCCTGAGGCTGAGGCGGAGTATCCTGAAATTTACAAGGGAATGAAGGTTGTTGAGAGTACATACTCAACAACAGAATATTTACTGATGAATTGGGGGTGGAGTGGAGGCCCTGAAAACTATGCTGAATATTATCCTTATATTAAAGATTCTTGGGTTGCGCAAGGAGATGATTATTTGTATAAGAGGACGATATTTTATAATTTTACCGCAATTTAATAACACTGTGTTTAGTTATGAAAGGGAAACTACTCTTACTTGTTGTTTTGGCGGTTGGTCTTTTCTCTTGTAGGAAAGATAAGTATGACTTTTCTGAAAAAACAAATTATAGTTGTGTGCCACGGACTTGTGAGGCGATTACGGCCAGAAACTTTGAAAGATACATTGTCCCTAAAAAGAATGAGTCATCAAAAGATATATTTCAAGAAAAAGCGTTGGAGGGAGAAAGTGTTTCCGCATCTGACTATCTTATCAGAGTTGACGTTGGACCAAGGAAGTTGACTGGTAGAATCTATTGGTTTGAATATGATGAGATAAGTACTCACGACTACGAGATTGAAAGACAAATTATGCAGTATCTGGAAGGATCGCCGTCTTACGTGCAGACAAGAACTGTTATGGTTGATGTCGAGTACCGTACCGAGGAAGTAGTGGGAATAAGGCTTACACCTGTCGTGGAAGGAGAGACGTTTGAACCTGTCGGTGATGACCGGGTGAACATTTGGCGTGCCGGAAATTATCAGAACTTTATCATTTCGTATGATAAACGCTTGGTTGGAGAGGTCGGGAAAGAAACGCCTCTTGAGAAGTACCTGTCTTTCAGGCCTATGATCACGGCAACAATGTTTCTTCAGCTCAAACAGTATGATGGCCTTGTCGGTCGTAAGTCAAGATTCGCGGTTGAGGTGGAAATGAGGAATGGAAAGGTGATGAGGGACACTACGGCGGCCGTGATTCTTAGGTAGGAGATTTTGATGAGGTTCAGATTAACCGCTTTTGTTTTATTAATATCCTTGATCTCTTGTGTCGAGGAGATTAAGTTTGACAATGTCAGAAAGGACAGAATCGTGGTCAATTGCCTGTTGTCATCGGATTCTGTCCAATATCTTTATTTGACGCATAACGCCCAAAAGGGGGATCTGTTCTTTGACGAGGTTGAAAACGCGGTCGCGACATTGTCGTCCAATGGAGCGATTATGGGAACTTTTCAGAAGTCAGGCTATGGAAAATGGTCACTGGACTTTACCCCTGAACCAGAAATAAAATATGATCTAAAGGTTTCTGTGGACGGTTTTGAGGATATTAATGCGGAAACGACTTTCCCAAAAGATGTCAAGGTGTTTTCAGATTGTTCAAAAGGGACAGTTTCCAAACGATATTTTGTTCAGGAACGTGCGGATAACCCGTTTTGGATGTTTCATCTTAAACAGGATATTGACACTTTAATGTTGAAACCTGCGATTTCGGCATCAGATCGATTGGTGGAATTCATAGGCACATCACATCCGGATGCTGACAATTTTAATGCATCTGATAATCTGATGTTTTTTGATACAGGAGAACCTGGCGACACAAGGGAGCATCTTTGTTACATAAGGGTTTTGCCGGAAGATTCAAGTCGGCGGGAATTCTATGTGGAAGGACAATTACGACAGAGTCTGATGGTATTCCGGAGTGTCTCTGATGAATATGATAAGTATTTGAAGACAAGCCTTATGAAGATGATGTCGCACCAAAACTTTGATGATCCGACTCAATGGCTGGATGAAAGTACCGTCTATTGCAACATCAATGGTGGTTTGGGAATATTCGGGGCATATTCAGACCACATCATCCAATGTACACAATTTGATCTGCCAAGCGCTTATGAATAGGTGTATTTACAATCTGTTGTTGATTGTTGCATCAATCTTCATGTCCCAATTTGTCTTGCGTTCTCAAAGTTTTGACGGACAAGCTGTTGCTATTGACAGTGCCAAGGTTACCGCATCGTATTCGTCTGATAATCGAGGAAACAATTTTATTTACTCGCCCAAGCAGTCACTCAACACAATTTCCATCATCGGGGAACCGGATGTGATTCGTCATATCTCAAGTATGCCAGGTGTGGCTCAAGGTATGGATGGAACTTTAGGGTTGTTTGTAAGGGGGGCATACAACGGTGGAAACAGGGTTGAATTCAATGGGGTGCCGATAAGTGGCACAAGCCATCTCTTAGGATTGTTTTCAATTTTTTCTCCTGATATTATCGCCAGTACTTCTTTCAGCCCGGGTGGAATCAGTGCCAGATATGGGGATGTATCTTCATCCATAGTTGACATAAGGACCAAGAAATCCTCAGCTTTATCGGCTAAGAGAAGCGTCTCGGTTTCTCCATATATGACAGGAGCGTATATTTCGCTTCCGTCATCTAATGGTAAGTTTGGAGTGCAGGCGGCACTGCGCTTTTCTCCGGCGCTGTTTGCCGGAAAACTGATTATGAAAGCGGTTGCGGATGACGATAACGGCAACGCTGGAATGTCAGGCAATGTCTACGATGTGTGTATTCTGTCAGATTGGAATATCAGCAGGTCAAATTCTGTTGACTTAATGTTGTTTGCTTCGAATGATAGGTTCTCGTTTTTCAATGATGAGGACAAAAGTTATTTGGGGTGGAACACATTTGCTGTTAAAGGTCAATGGAATTCAAGTCTTAACGAAAAGTTGAGGTTGGCCATGAAGCTTTATTATGTGTCATCGAAATCCAATGAGGGGCAAATCTATTATAACCGCCACCATACAAAAACTTCTGAGATAGTTCTTGGCAATGAGAAATCAAGCTTTGCTGTACAGAGCGAACTGAATTGGCAATTAAATGATTATCTGAATATAAACGGAGGTTTGATGGGCGATGGAAAGGTTTTCAAGCCGATGAACAGGCAGGAACAATCATCGTCTTTCAGCGCCGGATCCAACCAGTGTTATTCGTTAAGGACATACTCATCTTTCATTGATGCCTTTTTGTCTGTGCGAAGGTTGGATGTCTCTTTGGGGCTTCGTAATACTTTGGCAAGGAACGGTTCAAGTTTGAGAGATAATTTTGACCTAAGATTCAAAGTTGACTATATGTTGTCCGATAAATTCGGAGTTGAGTCGACTTTTGACAAATTCACCCAGTATCATCATCTCTTGGAAGGTCTGCCTACAGGATGGGCGTTAGATATTGATGTTCCTGTGGATGACAACTTTCCGGAAGAGGTGACGAAACAAGGTTATGTCGGAGTGTTCAACCACAATCGTTTTTCCGGATCGGAACTGCATCTGACAATGGGGGCTTATTATAGAAAAATGAACAACCTTGTCAGCTACAAATCATCATCTAATATGTTCCGACTCAGTGATGACACTTGGGAGGATGAGGTTGATGTCGGTGAAGGAAAGTCTTTTGGTGCGGAATTGTCAGCATCCTACACTTCTGACAAGTTCAACGGAACACTGGCATACACATTGTCAAAAACTACCAGACGTTATCTGGAACTCAATAACGGCAAAGAATTCCCTTTCAAATTTGACCGGAGGCATATTCTTAATATTCAGGCTAAATATCTGGTATCAAAACGTCGTACAGGGAAAGGCTTCCGGAGGGAAATGTATGTTAATGGTGTTTTGGCGTATTCGTCAGGGAATATGGCAACTGTCTATGCGTCTTCCTATCAAGGTGTGCCAATGCCTTATTGGAATCAGCGTTTGGGTGTCAACTCTTTTCCGGACGAGTTTACAGAGTTGAATTATAACCGCTATGAGATGACAAGCAAAAACGGCTGGAGAATGAAAGACTATTTCAGGATAGATGTCGCCTATACGATTGAGACTCATAGGAAAGGAGGAACGTCGTCATTGTCTTTTTCTATATTCAATCTGCTGAACAGGCATAATGCATATATGATCTTCAATGAAGGTGGCAAGTGGAAACAGTTGAGTATAATGCCCATAATGCCATCCGTTCGGTGGAGTAAGGAGTTTTAAAATGTTTTCTAAATATTACCAATTATGAAACCTAATCTATTATTATGTTGCGTGGCTGTGCTTGCCGGCACGATGTTGTCATCCGCTCAGGAGAACAAGAATCCAAGTTTCAACCGTGGATTCGCGGGAAACGTTGAGGCGGGAGTTCTTTTCAATGAGGGGTTTGCCGGTGAATATGTTAACGTGTCATCGGGGTACAATATTCTTCCCGGGCTGTTCGCCGGAGTGGGAATTGGGATCAAGAACCAGCGGTTCAATACTCCTTTGAATGTGAAGTCGGTTCTTGTTCCTACATTCGTCCAGTTGAGGTACAGTTTTCTGAACAAGTCAGTGAGCCCGTTCATAGATCTGAAGGGAGGTTTGATATCGGACTATTCTCCTTCCTTGAAGGATATGCCTGAGGGCTTCCGTGATTCTGGGTGTGGCCATTTCTTCAGGGTGGGAATCGGCGTTGACTACAAGAGGTTCTCGTTCTATGTCGGAGACGACTGGTCGCAGATTTCGTACTCAACAGCCTCTCGAAACAACTACGCCTGGACTTTTGGCATCGGGTACAAGTTCTAAATGAAATCTCTCGTGGTGGGTAATTAACTGATTAACAGTAAATAAAGTAATCGTCTTCAGGTGTGACTAACTGAAGACGATTGCTTTTATTGTTGATTGCCAGATGGTTGGCTGCCACGGTGCTTTTGGTTGGGGGCACTTCGACAGGCTCTGAGACCGGTTGTGGATCTGGTGGCCTACAGGCCTTACTTCTCGTACGGGGTATAGACTCCGAATTCGGCGAGGGAGAGGAGACCGGTCCATTTGGTGAAACGGACACGGACGGCGTCGGCGTAAACCTTGTCGAAACGGTGGATCTTCACGCGGCTCTGGGTCGGGGTGGTGCCGCTGAAGACTGTGTGCCAGGTGCCTTTGTGGAGATATTCAATGACATATTCCTGCATCACGCCAGCCTTTGGTTCGGTCATCACGACCATATTGATGAGGGAGCCTGGGTCGAGCTCGACTTTCCAGAACGGCTCCTTGACTTCGGGGCTGGAGACCCAGCAGGTGCGGAAGTCGTCGTCGTTGGCGAAGTCCATGATGTCCATGTCGTCGGACCATGAGGAGTCGCACGGTTTGCCGATGGCGATGTTGATGTCGGTGATCGGCTCCATTGTCTCGACGACATCCACGATGTGGCCGGTGTTCTTCCAAATCTTGCCTATGCGCTTCAACGCGTCGATGCAATTCTGATCCATCAGGCCGTCACGGTTCGGGGCGGAGTTCAGGATGTAGGTGCAGTAGGCGTTGTTGTACGGGATGATGTTGCCCTTCACGATCTCGTCCACGTCTTTCAGAGGCGAAGAAGGGAACTCGGTCTTCCAGAACCAGGTTTTCTGCAAAGGATAGCAGGCCATCGCCGGGAGCTGGTTGGTTTCCGGGGATATTTTCTGACCGGCGCCCTGCTCGTAGCAGCGGATGTCTGAGTAGAACAGAGCCTCGGACGGGTACTTCGCCCCGTTCAGGTCCATCACCAGACAGTTCGGCTGGATGCTCTTGATGAGGTGATAAAACTCTGGGAATGAGACATTTGAATATGAAATCCTGCCCCACGGAGCGTCCCATCCATCGAACATTATGGTGTTGACTGGGCCGTATTCAGTGAGAAGTTCGCGCACCTGGCTTTTGAGCAGGTTGATTTTCTCCGGGGTGAACGGCAGGGTCGGGCGGATACGGTGATGGGTGTCCAGGATCGAGAAGTGGAACATTATCTGCATCCCGGCCTTGTGGACGGAATTGACGAGCTCACGAAGCACATCCCGGTGAAGAGGCGAGCTCATCACGCTGTAGTCCGTGGTCTTGGTGTCCCACATGCAGAAGCCGCTGTGGTGCTTGACGGAGACGCAGATGAATTTCATCCCTGCGCTCTGGGCTGCCTTGACCCATTGGTCAGTGTCCAGCTTGACCGGGTTGAACACCTCCGGACTAAGGTCAGGATCGGTCCAGTCGGCTGTCTGGTAGGTCGGGAGACCGAAGTGAACAAACATTCCGAGCCTCAGGTCAACAAACTCCTGCTGGAGTTGGTGGAGGCTTTTTTCCTGCGCCGCCATCATCATCGGGACGGCCAGCAGGGCCAATAGGGTTGAGATGTACTTTTTCATAGTCGCTAAGTTACGAAAGATTTTTTGTAACTTTATGCCGACAAAAAAACTTTGCCGATCCGCGGACATCCAGCCACTATGTATTTGGCAAAGGTGCTGCGTGTTATTTAGAATTACTTAATAAACATTGATAATGAATTCAAAAGAAAGAATTGCCAAGGCCTTGACTGTCGCCACCGACACCAAGGTGTTTGAGATGGGCTGCGGAGTCAGCTCACTGGCTCCGGTGGAGTTCAAAAAATGGTTCCCAGGACGCAAGGCGGTCGTTGTGGCTGACCTGAACACTTGGAAGGCGTTGGGTGAGAAGGTTTACGGAGAGTTTGTCGCTGCCGGTATTCCAACCAAAAAGTACATCATCGAAAGGGACGAGTTCCACGCTGACTGGAGGTATGTCGATATGGTTGACCACATCATCGCCGGAGACGTCACCGCCGCCAAGGCCATCGAGAATGATCCTGAATATGTTGAGCCGGACGCTGAAAAGGCATTCAGACCATCTTCGGAGGCTGAATATGTCGCCGTCTCCGTCGGCTCAGGTGTCATCAACGACCTCTGCAAACTGGCCTCCCATCACTACGGCCAGTCCTACCTGACATTGCCTACGGCGGCTTCTGTTGACGGTTTCTCATCGTTCGGGGCTTCGATTTCATATCATAACTCCAAGCAGACATTCTCTTGCCCTGCTCCTCTTGTGATCATCGCTGACATTGACGTGATAGCCGCCGCGCCGAAGGTGATGACCGCGGCAGGTTACGCTGATTTGGCGGCCAAGGTCCCTGCCGGAGCCGAGTGGATGATCGCCGACCTGATGGGCACAGAGCCGATCAAACCGGACGCATGGCATGTGCTTCAGGACTATCTGGACGATCTTCTTGCTGACCCGGAGGGTGTAGCAAACGGAAACAAACAGGCTGTCGCTGATCTGTTCGAGGGCTTGACTCTCAGCGGAATAGCGATGCAGGCAGCCCAGTCCAGCCGTCCGGCATCCTGCTGCGACCACCTGTTCAGCCATATTCTTGACATGACCCATCATCGCTTCAATGGCAAGCTTCAGTCACATGGTTTCCAGGTGGCCATCGGCACGCTGACAATGTGCGCCGTGTTCGACGAGCTGTTCAAGATGGACCTCTCGAAGATTGATGTGGACGCTTGCGTGAAAGCTTGGCCTACGCTGGAGCAGGAGCAGGAAAGGGCACTTGAGATATTCAAGAATTTCCCTGCGCCGAAGCTTGGCTACACCGAGATCACCAAGAAATATGATGACGCTGAGACCGTTCGTGTCCAGCTGACAAAGGTGAAGGAGGGCTGGCCGGAGCTTAAGAAGAAGCTTCAGGGTCAGGTATATTCATTCGCCAAGATGCAGGATCTGATGAAGAAGGCCAGTGCGCCGTACGATCCTTCGATGATCGGCGTGACCCGCGAGATGCTTAAGAATATGTTCCCGAAGGTTCAGCTGATGCGTTTCCGCTTCAATGTGCTAGACCTTGCGAAGAGGGGAATGTTCTACGATCAGCTTGTGGAGTCTGTCTTCGCTCCCGGCGCCGCTTGGGACCTGACAAAGGAGATGAATTAGGAATATGACAGTGCGTGGAACGGGTGTCCGTGGCTTTGCGAAAGGCCGTGCGTTCGTGGTCAGAGACTGCGGGCAAAGGAATCCGTTCGAGGACATCCCGCCCGGCAGCGTCCTTGTTGCCGAGCGGCTGTCGCTGTCAGACTCCACTCTGATTGATTTCCGCAACGTGGTCGGAATAGTCACCAAGGAGGAAGACGTTGACGGTCAGGTCTGTGTGTTGGCGAAAGGCATCGGCGTTCCGGCGATAGTGGGCATAGCCAACTGTTTTAACGAGATCGTGACAGGCGACCGTCTCCTGATTTGGAATCTTGACGTGATTGTCAACCCGGATCTCGACACCGTCATCGCCTACGAGAAGTCCCGCTCCGAATCCGACACCCAGCTCAGCCTCAATCTTCCGCACTCTACGTATTATTAATAAAAACCGAAATGGTACAGGAGAAGGCCATTTGGTGTACCAACCGCCTTTAAATTAGGCTTTGGCACAGCAAAGGCCAAATACATTATGGAGAACAAGAGCTTGCCGAAGAAACCGAGGAGAGTGTAAAGTTTCTTTACACCCGGTGTTAAATTTCTTTACACTTTCTGAAAATGAAAATCTTGCTAAAATATTCATAAATAATTAATTACGTGATTTGGCACGAAGTTGGTTCAGCGAAAATGCTGGTTTTAACTTAGGTATTATGTCAAGCACGTATTTGAAGTTCCTGTCGAGGAACAAGCTTTACACTTTCATCGAGGTTTTCGGGCTTTCGGTGGCGCTGGGATTTGTCATTCTGTTGGCTTCGTATGCGAGGACGGAGTTCAGTGTCGGAGCCAGACAGCCGCTTTCCAAGCAACTTTATGTCGTCGGGGCGGGGGATAATATCGGAATGACGCTCGGAACTTCCGAGGAGTTTTTCCCGTCCATTCCGGAGATCAAGGATTGGACCCGGATAGTAGATATGGACAACACGGACATTATGGTCGGTGATGACTATTATAAGGCGGCAGAGGCTTCGATAGACACTAATTTCTTCAATCTCTTTGACTACCGCCTTGTCGGTTGCCATAGGGACAGGGTTCTGGAGAACGAGGACGAGGTGATACTGACCGAGACGTTCGCCAAGAAAGTGTTCGGAAACGAAGATCCTATCGGCAGGACATTGAACGTTGACAAGGATAAGTGGACGGTGATCGGTGTCGTTGAGGATTTCGGACCTACCGATGTGTTCAAGCATTACGATCTGTTCACAAGCATCAAACGCGCGCAGAAGCGTGTAGCGTGGATGGACAATTTCGGCAGCACGATTCCGATCGTCCGTCTTGATGAAGGGACTGATGTGGATAAGGTGCGTGATGATCTTCTTAAAAAGTATCTCGGGTACTGGAATTTCTATAAGGCTGACAATTCTGACAACGCCTTTTTGTGGGGATCGAGTGTGACGAGGCTTGACAAGGTTTATTTTTCGGGTATGGATGCTTGGAGCTGTCTAAGGACCGGTGACGGGAAACAGGTTGAGCTTCTGTTCATCGTGGCTCTGGTGCTGCTGGTCTCCGCCATATTCAATTATATCAATCTGACTGTCGCGCAGACGGGGAAGCGTGCCAAGGAAATGGCCACCAGGCGGTTGCTTGGCGAAAGTTCAAGGAATATAGTTGCGAGGTACATCACTGAGTCATTTGCCTTTACGACCGGGTGCTTCATCGTGGGCTGTTTGCTGGCATATTTATGCAAGCCTGTGTTTGACAGGATTTTGAGTACCGACATTGTGCTGACTCCTGATTTGACCACAGTGCTTTGGGTCGTTCTTGCGTTGGTTGTCATCTCCGTGGTCTCGGCTTTGCTCCCTGCGATGCTTGTCTCACGCTTCAAGCCGATTGATGTCGTGAAAGGCGAGTTCCGTTTCAAGAACAAGATGATTTTCGGCAAGGTGTTCATCGTTCTTCAGACCGTGTTCAGCGCCATCCTTATCACAATGGCCATCGTGATGACAGCGCAGGTGAGCTACCTCGTGAACCTTCCGGTGGGCTACGAGACAAAGGATGTCATTCAGGTCAATTCACGAGATGTAGGCTATAGGAGAGGACCTCAGGAGGCGCTTCGCACCAGATTGAAGGCTTTGCCTCAGGTGGTTGACGCAGGACTTGGAATCACTTCTCCGATTTCTTGCGGAGCGAACGGCCTTCACGATGAGAACAATCAGATAATCGGTTGGATGCGTATGGCCCAGTTGGACACGACTTCGCTTAGGATTCTGGGAATCAAGGTCTTGGAAAAATACAGCGAACTCTCTTCGCCAAAAGTGCTTTTGACGGAGACTTCCAAGAGAACCCTCGGTGTGACGGCGGAGCATCCTTATGCCGGGGGAAGCTACACCAAGGGTGAATATGAAATCTGTGGCGTCATCCCGGATTTCCGCGCCAACAACGCTCTCTTCGAGCCGATGGAGAATGAGCGGAACTCCATAATGATCATAGACGAGAATTATGATTATGCCTTCATTCAGCTTCTTAAGATAACCGGTGACCGCTCCGAGGCTATGGCCGCGGTCAAGAATGTCTGCAAGGATTTTGCGAAGGAGACCATAGGCGTTCCTGTGGAGATGGAGGCTTACTATCTGGACGAGAAACTGGTCGATGATCTGAAGGGCACCAAGAACACGATGCTTCTCGTGATTTCGTTTATGATTATGGCCATCCTGATCTCGGCTCTCGGCCTGTTCGCGATGTCGCTCTATTTCACTGAGCAGCAGAGCCGCCAGATAGCTGTCCGCAAGGTCTTCGGCGCAGAGGTCAGCTCTGCCGTTTGGACTCTGTCCAAGTCGTTTATGATTATGAGTGTGGCCGCTGTCATCATTGCGGTTCCGTTCGCCGTGTGGGGTATCACAAATTATCTTCAGGCATTCTACACCAAGATAGCCTTCCCGTGGTGGGCTATTGTGCTTGCGGCTCTGATCTCTCTGCTGATCTCATTCCTCTCCGTGGTAGGGCAAACCTACAGCGCCGCGACCAAGAATCCGGTCAAGACTCTGGGGCAGGATTAATGTGGGTGTAAAACCCGAACTTTTTACGTTTCTTATCAAAATTTACGTTTTTGTTCCTTATAATTGCGGGGCAGGAACTGTGAACTATGATAAGAAACGTTACTTTTTATGATGTCCTCACCGCTTTGGGTGACCTGATTATGCCACGCGAATGCATCGTCTGCGGGCGGCCTTTGGCCCTAAGGGAGCGCCATCTCTGCATCGAATGCCTCGCCGACCTGCCACGGACGTATTTCTCGAATATGCCGCGCAACCAACTTGCCGACAGGTTCAACTCCTTGATCCAGCGGGATCTGGACGCGGCCGGCGGTTTTGAGGAATATGCCTGCGCGACATCCTTGTTCTTTTACCGCTCCCAGACAGGCTACAGGCTGATCACCCAGAGGCTGAAATATCATTCCGACTATGCCGCCGGCCGTTATTTCGCCTCTATGCTCGGCCGTGAGATGGCCGCCTCGCCGATTTACTCAGATGTGGATGCCGTGATCCCCGTGCCGCTTCATTGGACCCGCCGCTGGTCCAGAGGGCACAATCAGGCCGAGATCATCGCCGAGGTGCTGGCAAGAAACCTTGGTGCGGAGATGCGTACGGACATCATTTACAGAGCCAGACGCACCCGCACCCAGACACGACTCTCGGTCGAGGGCAAGGCGTACAATGTCGAGGGGGCGTTCAGGATAAGGCGGATGAGGGCTGTCCCTGAATATTCACACATCCTTCTGGTGGACGATGTTTTCACTACCGGGGCGACGCTTCATTCCTGTCACAGGACATTGAGGGGCCTTTTTCCGCCGCCAGTCCGAATCAGTGTCGCCTCTTTGGCTTGTGTCGGAATGTAAGAAGTGTTACGATTCGGTTACAAATCGTAAGGATAAACGTTTTAGATTTCGTATGCTCCCGTATGATATGCTTCTCGTGCCGTATATCGTGTGCCTATTAAAACCGATTAAAATTTTCCTTATTGTTTATAGGGTTGGAAATAAAACGGTTAAGTCGGAATATTTGAAAATTTTTGCAAAAAATATTAAAAAATGTTTGCAAGTATAAAAAAAAGCTGTACCTTTGTACTCGGGTTGAGCAAGGAGGTTCTCTCCCCGATCAACCTATTGGTTATTAGTTTTAGTGTTATTAATTATGTGGTTAGAGTGAGAGTCCACGCGCGATGCGTCGACGCTCATTTTTTTTGTATATACCCCAGCCTTAGATATGTTCGGTCGCTGAGCCTGTCGAGGCGACCGAAGTGTTCCGGTAACAGACCTTGCCGATGTGACTGACTATTCTTAAATTTGTAAGAAGAAAACACAACGTATATGCTAGAACTCGGAATCAAAGGCCGTCAGGAGGAGATCGTGACGGAAGAACTTACCGCCAGCCACATCGGCAGCGGCACTGTCAGGGTGTTCGCCACCCCGATGATGATAGCCCTGATGGAACGCACAAGCCGCCTCAGTGTGAAGCCTTACCTTGAGGAGGGACAGGAGACTGTCGGAACAAAAGTCGATGTCTCACACGTCTCTTCCACACCTGTCGGTCTGAAGGTGTGGTGTGAAAGCGAAGTCGTTGAGATTGACCGCCGAAGGATTGTCTTCAAGGTGGCTGCCTACGATGAGAAAGGCCTGATAGGCGAGGGCACGCACGAGCGCTTCGTCATTGACGTCGCCAAATTCCAGGCAAAGACCGAAGAAAAGAAAACACATAAGGGGCACAGAACGAAATGTACTTCTTAGTTGAGAGGGGAAAATGGTGGTAGAGGGTTATGATGTAGGGAGTTAGGAGGATTTGAGGACGTAAAGTTGCGAAAAACGAAATGTTACAAAGGCGCACAAAAAGTTTACATTTGAGGGTAATTTGAACGGTCGTTTGAACGATTGTTTTACATTGCCGAGAAAAAGGGCTACAGAAGCCTGATTTCTCGGCTTTATTTGTCTATCGTGGCTATGGGTGATTCGCTACAGGAGATACGTCAAAAGGCGATTTTACGGGATCTTGCAGGAATGTTTGTGTAACATAGTAGAATCATTGAACACCGTTTGAGAAACCGTTCAAGTACTTTTCAAATTGGCTTAAATGCATAGATAATAAACACGATTGTAATCGGTGATAAATAATATAAAACTCTCATTAAAACTCTCATTAAGACTCTCATTCGTCTATAATTCTAAAAACGAAATGATATAAATAAACTCTCATTAAGACTCTCATTTTTGTGATATATAATGCGAAAATGCTGCCCTAAATCGCCTAAAAATGTTGTGATAACGCCGATATAAAACGATTAATACCACCCCTTATTACCCTAATAATCGTGCCTAAATTCCGCTCAAATGGCGTTCAATTAGTGTTTTAACGGTGAAAGAGGCTTGGAAAAGTGTGCGAGATCCATTATCTTGCCTGAAAATTAGTCAGATGTATAAGCCTCATAAACGCTATCTAACGTATTGCATTGTGTTTGGGTTATATCAGATACTTATATTGCCATTCAGGTTGCTGCGATGGATATTCAACTTTCTTCACGATAATGTGACTGATACTATTAATTGCTGTTTTTGTAATTGGGTAAGGAATGGACGGGACGGTAAATAGTCGCAGCTGATCAAGGCCGCATTCCATTATACTGCCATAGTTTCACTTTTCGGAGTTCTTATCATTCAATATTATTCCATAGTGTGGAAAGTGATGGAGGCCTTGACGATAGCGAGAGCTTGAATACTGGAGAGCGGGATGTCTTTGGGCTGGAATCGGTCGTTGTGGCTTACGAGGCGGATGCAGTCTGGGATGTCCGACTTCTGGACATACTTGACCACGGTGAAGAAATCACCGCCGGCTATGAACGAGAGCAGATAGATCTGCCCCCAGAGGAGACTGTCGAGAGACAGTGCCAACCTCTTGAATATTATGATATCGCCTGACTTGAGGAGAGGTGTCATTGACTCCCCTCTCACATAGATTGCACCGTCCACTGGTGGAAGGTTAGGGATCCGAAGATAGTCATCAGGGCTAATATGGTTGTCATTGAAAATCGCCATAAGGCCAGCCGTTGCGCTCAGATCATACAGGGGTATGTCCTGAGACTCCAACTTGCGATCGGATTGGAGAGTGAAAGTATGCAACGGAGTAACCTCTGTAGATATGCTTTCAAGCATTTCGCCTTCACCCGTAAGAAGCCAATATGCAGAAATGCCATATTTAGAAGATAAGCCAGCCATAATCTCTGTACCGGCATTCATCCGATTATACAAAATTTCTGAAAATTTTGATGGCGATAATCCTAGAGCATTTGCCAAGGTGGATTTCTTTAAGTTTGGTGTATTTGCCAATAACCATTCTATAGCTTTTAAAACCCTATTATTTATCAAGTCTTTGTTCATTTTAAATAAATTCTGTAAAGAATTTCAGAAAAATACTATTATTTTTCAGAAATTCTGTATATTTGCATCGTGCTTTACGCTAAAGCATCACAAATGTACGGAAAAAACGGTACGCAACAAAACTGTAAAAGATATGAGATACATTGAATTACCCAAAAGCCGCAAGTCCGAGCTCCGGCGCAAGTTCGGGGTCAGCGGGATGACGGTCTGGAGCGCGCTGGCGTTCAAGTGGAACAGCGACCTCGCGAAGGCGATCCGCAAGGAGGCCCTCAGCCTCGGAGGCGTGGAGACCAACCTTATCAGGACACGCGGATTCGTCCCCAACTGCGAGATAGCGTACGAACGCAACGCCGCCGGCACGGTCACAAGGATCGTGCAGACGTGGAAGAACGGCGTGAGGCTGGCCATCGACACTACCAGCAACTCGGGAGCGATCACAGTCAACGGAGAGAGATTCTGCGATGACTTCCAGAATATGACGATCACCGACTGGGGTGACGCGGTCCTTGTGGCGCAGAGCCTCTCGGAGACATTAAACTCGTAGTTATGTGCGCACGTTACATCATACACGTGGCCATCGAGGTCGTGATGCTGCTTGTCGTGGCCGGACTGTTCTGGTGGTCCTGCAAGGAAGACAAAGAGGATGACGGAGGCCGCTGAGCCTTTCGTTTTTTAGTATCAAAGTTTTACTCACACACCTCCTTATCCCCGGCAGCGATGTCCGGGTGCGGTGGGTCCCCGAAGGTAGGAATTATGGAGCTTCCGGAAGTGAAGATGAGGACGCATAAAACACACCTCATTCAAAGCCCAGGACGGCAGTGTGGTTCGACTCCACACCGGGGAGCAAGAATATGGACTCAATGGAATACTACAAGGGCATAACGGCGGTCACGGTTGACGACCTCACCAGAAGCGATGACGGTGAGGCGGTCATCGGTCGTAGTAACTATGATAATTTAGTTGCTCGTCACCGCATAAATGTGCTGCGTCCTGGCAAGGGACTCGGTGCCTGTGCCCTAATCGAGTATTCCAGCCTCCCGCAGCGGTTCCGCGACCGTTTCGAGGCAAAGTATGGGAACCCGGACGAGATTCTGCGAAAGAAGAGGGACACGGTGGAGATGACAATCGATGTCAAGGCACGTGAGTTCTTCTCCTCCTACCGGCTCGCAGACGGAGCCGCCCTGCAGGAGGACTTCCAGCGGGAGTACACGGTGAACGCGAGCGTGCTGAACACTCTGCTGGGGATGGTGAACACCCAGAAGGTGCTCAGAGGGGCTTGCAACAACAACACGCCGGTGAGCTGGGACGGGATAATGGAGACATCGGAGGAACTGAGGGCGAGGTGGGGGCACACGCTGCCGAAGAGCGCGGCGAGGCTGAAGGCGAAGATGCGTGAATACTCGAAGGAGGGGTATCCCTGCCTCGTGAGCGGCAAGCTCGGCAACTCGTCGGCGCTGAAGGTGACCGAGGAGGCCGCGAGATACCTTGTCGCCCTGCGCAGGAGCCGGACCCCGGTCTACTCGACCGCCCAGATCCTTGCGGAGTTCAACTCGGTGGCCCCGTCCAGAGGGTGGAAGCCGCTCCGGTCGGCGGGGACGCTGAACGCCTTCTTCGATAGGCCGGAGATCAGGTGGCAATGGATGGACGCGGTGTACGGGTCGGTCGCCGCCAAGCAGGACCTGATCCGGAGGAACAGGACGGCTATGCCGACGATGAGGGACAGCCTCTGGTACGGCGACGGAACAAAGCTGAACCTTTTCTACAAGAGTTACGAGGGAGGCAAGCTGGTGGTGCGCACGGCCTATGTCTACGAGGTCTCGGACGCGTTCAACGACACGCTCCTCGGCTACGCCATAGGACGCACGGAGGACTTCGGGCTCCAGTACAGGGCGTTCCGGATGGCCGTGGAGACGGCCGGGCACCTTCCTTACGAGATCGTGACGGACAACCAGGGCGGCCAGAGGAAGGCTGTGGCCAGGGAGTTCTTCGGGCGGATCTGCCGCGTTGCCCGCACGACCGCCCCGTACAACGCCCAGTCGAAGACGATAGAGAGCTGCTTCGGGCGTTTCCAAAGGCAGGTGCTCGCCAGGGACTGGCGGTTCACCGGTGGAAACATCAGTTCGAAGGAGGGGTGGAGGATAAACAGGGAGTTTTCCGCCGCCAACAGGGAGAGCCTCTACACATACGACGAGCTTGTCTCGGCCTACGCGGCGGCGAGGGACGAGTGGAACTCGATGCCTGACACCGTCCACGGGATGCCGAGGATGGAGGCGTACAGGTCGTCCGTGAACCCCGACACGCCGGAGTACCACGCAATCGACGAGGAGTCCCTCTTCTGGAGGGGCACGGAGTCCCCGGTGAGGTTCACCACGAGCGGCATCGAGATCACCGTGGACGGACGGAGGCACGTCTACGAGGTGCTTACGGCCGCCGGCCTTCCGGATATGGAGTGGAGGCGGCGGAACACCGGACGCTCATTCATCGTCAGGTATGACCCTCTGGATATGTCCGAGGTGCGCCTGTACGAGGAGACGAAGTCGGGACTCAGGTTCAGCGCCACGGGGAGGCCGTACCTCACCGTGCAGAGGAACATACAGGAGCAGAAGGCCGGTGACGCCGACCTCATCCGCTGGAACGACGCGGAGAACAAGAGGATGCTCGTGGAGGCCTCCCTCCAGGGCAAGGAGGCCGAGCTTGAGCACGGCACCGCCCCGGAGCAGCACGGGCTTGTCACCCCCGGGGTGAAATACCTCTCGGAAAGGGCCTACGAGAGGATGGCGGACGGGATGGCAGCCCCGGAGGCGGACGGCGAAGCCTCCGGGACGCTCGACATCGGGCCGTTCACGAAGGAGATGAGCGACAGGGACTACGACCCGCTGGCGGCGTTGGGAAGAATGTGACAACCATAAAAAAACACATAAGATATGACAAAAAGACTTACGGATGAAGAGAAGCAGGCCATTAGGGCGGACCTCGCGGCCTACGTGGAGACCTACGGCAGCCAGTCGAAGGCTGCCACGTCTCTGAAGAAGACAAGCGCCGGCACGGTGTCGTGCGTGCTCAACGGACGTTTCGAGAACATCTCCGACGAGATGCTCCTGAACATCGCCGCGCAGATCGGGCACACCGGCGGTGAGGGGTGGCAGATCTGCCGCACCTCGGCCTACCGGGACTTGGAGACGTTCTTTCAGGACGCCCAGATGTACCACAACGTGTCGTGGATCGTGGCCCCGGCCGGGATCGGCAAGACCACCGCGGCGCAGCGTTACGCCTCGCGCGGCGGCAGCGTGTTCGTGCTCGGCTGCTCGGAGGATATGCACAAGTCGGACTTCGTGGACGAGCTGGCCAGGAGGATCGGCGTGAGGTCGGACGGGCTTACCGTGAGGGGGACGCTGAACAGGATCGTGGAGTCGCTGGTCAAGACCAGGAACCCGCTCCTCGTGTTCGACGAGGCCGACAAGCTGACGGACTCCGTGCTCTATTACTTCATCAGCCTGTACAACCGCCTTGAGGGCAAGTGCGGCATCGTGTTCCTCTCCACGCAATACATCGAGCGCAGGATGTCGAGGGGTCTGAGACTCGACAGGAAGGGCTACGAGGAGCTGTACTCAAGGATCGGGAGGCGCTTCGTGACGCTGACCGGGATCTCCGCCTCCGAGGTGAACGCCATCTGCCGCAGCAACGGGCTGGAGGACGAGGCGGCGATCCGCAGGGTGCTGGAGGAGTCCTCCGAGTCCCGCAAGGGCCGTCCGGAGTTCGACCTGAGGAGGGTCAAGAAGTCCGTCCACAAGGAGATGAGGATAGCGTCGGCCGCAAGGCTCGGCGGGCAGGGCCAGGGACGGGTCTAAGGGGATGTTCAAGACGTATTCAACCAACATTCAAAGGGCATTCAAATGGCGCGCACACTATCGGCAAGGCAGCTCCTCTCAATGAGGTTCGAGACCATCCGCCTCGGGGGCGGATGGGACGAGTGCGTCGGCGAGGTGGAGCCGAGGGGGATATGGTTCGTCTGGGGCAACGCCGGGAACGGCAAGACCTCGGCCGTGGTGTCCCTGTGCAGGGAGCTGGCGGCGTTCGGCAAGGTGCTGTACAACTCCAGGGAGGAGGGCGCGTCCCTCACGATGAGGAACACGCTGTCCAGGTTCTCGATGGCCGACCTCGGGTGCCGGTTCCAGCTGGCGGATATGCCGCTGGAGGAGCTTGACGCGAGGCTCTCTCAGCCGAAGTCCCCGAGGTTCGTGGTGATCGACTCCTTTCAGTTTATGGGGATCGGCTACAGGGAGTTCCAGGCGTTCTGCCGGAAGCATCCGGGGAAGCTTCTGATCTTCGTGAGCAGGGCCGACGGGAAGCGTCCGGAGGGCAGGCCGGCCGCATCGGCGATGTATGACGCGTCGCTGAAGATCTGGGTGGAGGGCTACAAGGCTTTCAGCAAGGGACGCTTCATCGGACAGACCGGCGAGTGCGTGATCTGGCCGGATGGTGCGAGGAGATACTGGGCGGGGTACGGCCACACCAGGGACTATGACAACAACGATGAAAACACAGAGGAATTATGAGGAAGAAGAGAAACTATGCCAGGTTCTACGCCATAGCGAGGGCCGCGGGGATAGACCTTGAGGCGTCGAAGGACGATCTGGTGCTCCAGTTCACGGACGGGCGCACGGATCGTCTGAGGGAGATGACGGAGGCGGAGTACAACGAGATGTGCGATAGGCTCCAGGGAAGCGGCGGAGACCGTGGGCGGAACGGCCGGGACGAGGTCAGGAGGAGACGGTCGGCCGTGCTGAGGCGGCTCCAGCGGCTCGGGGTGGACACCACCGACTGGGAGGCGGTGAACGCCTTCTGCTCCTCGGCGAGGATAGCGGGGAAGCCGTTCGGAAGGCTGTCGGCGGACGAGCTCAAGGGGCTCGTGCCGAAGCTGGAGTCGATGCTGCGGAAGAAGGCGGCACGCGGCACCGGTGAGAGGCCGTCCGGAAGGGTGTTCCTGATGCCGGTGGCGATCCGCAGGGGGCAGCTGTTGAGTTAGGTAACCATCAAACCAACCGGATATGCAGGTCACTGTAGGAATAGGGACACAAATAAGGGCAGAATACCTGCTGCCAGGGCAAAGACACACGTTTCTGCGGCGGGTGCGAGGATTCTTGACGCGGACTCACTGCCTCTTGCCGGACCAGGGGCTCCTGCTATTGATCTTGTCACGGCGCGGATCCTTTTTTCTCCGGCGCGATATAACGCTCCTATGGCGAGTATTCCTGAGAGAAGCGAGAGGAGGAGAAGTGTCGCTCCTGCGAGTGTCAGGAGACGAGCTGCGCCTGTGCTGGACTGACCCTGAAACACTGACAGAATGCCGAGCAGTGTTGCGGACGCGCCTGAGCAATGGCAGAGTATTGATTGAACTAACCTGTCCTGACCGTCTCGCAGATCTCCTATGTACCGAAATTCTTGTGAGGTCAGCGGAAGTTCCCGGCGCGGGGCTGTGGGGTCTCCCTTCTCCCGGGGAATGTTGAAAAATGACAGCATAGCTTTTTGAGTTTTAACTGATAGTACACAAAAATATTCACAACAATTTAATATTCAAACATTATGAGCGAAAACGAAAACACGCGGCAGGTCAGTATGACCGACGCGGAGATGGCCGAGTTCAGGGCCTTCAGGGAGGCCAAGGCCAAAGCCGAGCGGGACGAGGCCGCCCGCAGGATGCGAAAAGAGTACACGGAGCTGGTGGACGGCGAGATCGCCGCCGCGGTGCCGGAGCTGCTCGCGGTCTCCGAGAACATCGCCACGGTCAAGAGGGCGGTGCTGGAGAACTTCAAGGCGATCATCGATATGAAGTCGGAGATCTACAGGGAGAAGGGCAAGGCGATGGCCAATTTCTCGCACACGTTCACGAGCAGCGACGGCAGGATGAGGATCACCCTCGGCCAGTACCTGAACGACGACTATCTTGACACGGCGGAGGCCGGCATAGCGATGATCCGCGACTACATCTCGTCGCTCGCCACGGACGAGAAGTCGCAGGCTCTCGTGTCGATGGTGATGCGTCTCCTGGCGAAGGACGGCAAGGGCACGCTGAAGGCGCAGCGGATAGTGCAGCTGCGCAAGATAGCGGACGAGACGGGCGCGGAGGCGTTCATCGAGGGCGTGCGCATCATCGAGGAGGCCTACAAGCCGACCGCGTCAAAGACCTACCTGCGGGCCTGGGTCAGGAACGAGGCCACGAACGCGTGGGATCCGATCCCGCTTGGTATGACCGAATCATAGGAGGGAGAGCTATGGCGGACTATGACCAGGACGAGCTTGTGAGGGCCTCCTGCAGGAGGCAGGTGGCGGAGGCCGCCAAGGCTCTGGACCTCGCGCTGAGGATGAACGAGGCGAGGCCGCAGAGGCAGAGGGTGGCCTGCCTGACGGAGGTCGCGGCCAAGGAGGACGGCGGGGTGTTCGTCGCCGTTGGCGGTCCGGCGCACCGTATGGGCGACCTGTTCACCGAGATGTTCAGGCGCAGGCCGGAGCTGCGGAGCGTGGTGCAGGACGCGCTGGACGGGATGTATAAGGTCGATATGGGTTTTGACATAATCTGAATCAGTCTATGGGACGGGGAGAATCAAGGAAGAGGCGCGGCCTGAGCTACCTCAAGCGGGCGGCAGACATCAACAGGATCTACGAGGCGCACGCCAACGACGGACTCTCGAACAGGGAGATCTGGCTGCGCTTCGTCTATCCCAGGTACGCCGTCAGCGAGAGGACGTTCTACAACCTCCTCTCCGCGTCGGCGGACGCCGGCAAGGCCCTCCCCGACGACACCCCGTCCCTTTTCAGTTTTGATGACGAGTGATGGACACCAAGGAGATCAGGCGCAGGATCCTCCGGGACATCCGGGTGGACACGGCGCAGGAGTTCGACAGGAACTTCGAGAGGCAGTCGTTCTTCGGCGAGGCGTGGAGGCGCAGGAGGAGCCCGCTCAGGGGCGACGGCCACCTGCTGGTGGACTCCGGCGACCTGAGGCGGAGCGTCCGCAGCCGCTCGGACGACACGAGCGTGACCTTCTTCTCGACACTGCCCTACGCCGCGATACACAACAACGGAGGGGAGATTGTGGTGACGAGGAGGATGAAGGCCTTCTTCTGGGCGATGTACCGCAAGGCGGCCGGAGGGTTCAGGAGACGCAGGGACGGCTCGCTGAGCCGGAGCAGAAGGCAGGAGAGGCTGAGCGCGGAGGCTGAGTTCTGGAAGGCGATGGCGCTGAAGAAGGTTGGCGACAGGATCGTCATCCCGAGGAGACGGTTCCTCGGGGCCTCGCCGGAGCTGGAGGGGAACATCCGGAGGATAGTGGAGCGGGACATCGATGAATATCTTGACACGGCTCTGCCGGAGACACTTAAAAAGTAATGGAAGTGATGAACACAAGATCGGAATTGTACAGGGACATCGCCGAAAGGCTGGCGGATGTCGGAGAGATAAGGCACATCGACCTCTGGAACAGGAACGTGGAGTTCCTTGAGCAGGAGCGCCCGTGGCCGACGCCTGCCGTCTTCATTGAGTTCGGCGAGATAGGCTGGAGGGCGGCGAAGACCGCCGGAGGGGTCTGCTTCAGGGGTACGGGCACCATCCTGGTCCACATCGTCACGGAGTGGGACGACGCGGACGTGGCTGCCTGCGGGTGCGGATGCCTCGGGATGGACCGCCTCGGCCTCAGCGACATCGTGCAGGAGAGGATCGAGGGGATGTCCGGGGAGGGCTACGACGGAGTGAGCCTGTCCAGGACGCTGACGAACCACGACCACGAGGACATCGTGGAGAACATAGACATCTACGGCGTGCGGTACGCCAAGCTCGTGCCGCGCAGCCGCGAATGAGGCCGCGGTGACGCGCCCCCAGCCCCGCGGGGCCGCCGTGAGGCGGGCAACGCGCCGGACGACGCCCTTGATATTTGCATCGAAACCAGATTTTCATAGCTAAACGAGGTTACTCATTGGTAGTTTCTCAACACGGCGCGCCGGCGTTCCGGCTGATCCCGGACGCGGGGCCAAGGCCCGAAAGGCTTTTTCATCAGTTTTAGTGTTATTAATTATGTGGTTCTCCCCGTCCGCCCGTGAGGGCCGGCGGGGACGTTTGTACGGTTAATTTCCTAAAAGTTTGGATTATAATCACCTAAGATTCCGTAATGTGACGGAGATTTCGCATAAATTTTGCTACATTTGTCCACGATAAATTAGTTGATGATGATTGATGAATTGTTCAAATATTATCTTGCTCATCAGGACGAGTTGGTGAAGCGATACGATGGGAAATATCTCGTGATCACGGCGAACGGGGTGCAGGGGGCTTACGACTCAATGGCCGAGGGCTATGACTATGCCCTGAAGACCTTCGGCAAGGGAAACTTTATGCTTCAGCTTTGCACGGAGGGTGACAGGGCGTATTCCCAGAGGTTCTACACATATAGAGTGTCTTTCTGATGGATCCGGTCGCTTTTACCCTTAGGAACGACGCGCTCAGATCGGAGCTTATGACTCCGTGCAGGATCTCGGCAGCTCACGGCTCCGGGGACATTGTCTCCGCTGCCGGTTTCAGACAGTTTGATGCCTTATGGGATACAGGTGCGACAGCGTCAGTCATCTCATCCGATGTTGTTTCGTCATTGAACTTGTCGCCACTCTCCCAATGCAGAGCATATCACGCGCAAGGGTGGAGTTTGGTGAACGTCTATCTTGTGGACATTGTCCTTCCGAACAATCTGTTGATCTCGAACGTAAAGGTCACCGAAGGTCAATTGAATGGGTTTGGTGCCCTTATAGGGATGGATATAATCAATCTTGGAGACTTCGCCCTAACTCACCGTGATAAAAAGACTGTGTTCTCCTTCCAAATACCGGCCACGCACGAGTATGATTTTGTCAAACAGATCCAGCAGGGTGTTGGACAAAAGAAAGGAGGCCGCAAACGGTGATATGATTACAGTTGGAATATTCATCATAAAGTTTCTTCCTTTCGCCACGCTCCTGGGTGTGGTATGGTTCATTATCCGCGGTCTGTCGCAGGTTGACTCAAAACTGGATGTGATTGACAGAAGGCTCACAGATCTGCATTGCCGTGGGTGTAAGGAGAAGTTCGCCTCGATAATGGACACTTTGGATAAAATAGAGGAAAGCATAAGATCAGCGGAAGGCTTTCCCAAGGATTAAGGTTTGACAAAAAATAAAAAAAACGCCGCAGGTTTAAGCGGCGTTTTTATTCAAAACAGTTTGCAATTCACAAATAATTCGTACATTTGCGATGAGGATTGAATGCGACTTCTCATAATGGGCTTCGGCCCTTCGGGACAGCCCTTTCAGTCCTTAATCTTTTTTTATACAAAAGAGTTTGCGATTCACGAATAATTCGTATATTTGTAGCAACGATTCCGTAGCTAATGACTACCGATTCGTTACCAGCGGGGGCTGACAGAGATGTCAGCCGTCCGTTTTTTTATACAGCAGGGAGATCGTCCCGTCTTCATTCCTTAGCCAAACCTCTTTAATGTCCTGTCTATTGGAGACCCTATTGGAGATGCTTCTCTCCATAAACCTTTGTGTTAACCCAGGGTTGTCAATGATTATTCTGTCTGACTGTTTAAGCCCGTGAGCGATCATATTCCTGAATGCGTTCTTCGGGTTGGCGGAGGTGAATATTCTCGGGTTTCCGTACATCGTCCTCAAAGGTCTGTATGGCAAGAAATAAAAAAAACGCCGCAGGCTTAAGCGACGTTTTTTTTTGACGTTTTTTATTCAAATAGTTTGCAATTCATAAATAATCAGTATATTTGCGGTGAGGATTCCGTAGCTAATGACTACCGATTCTTCACCAGAAGGAGGAATGAGCAATCATTCCTCTGACTTTTTATCATACAAGGATCTAATTCTACCATTTTTGTCTCTTAACCAGACCTCTTGAATATTCTGACCCTCTGCGATACGATTTCGTATAATTCGCTTCATATAAGCTTCGGCTAGTTCAGGGTCGTCAATGATTATTCTGTCTGACTGTTTAAGTCCATTCGTAACCATATTCCTGAATGCGTTCTTCGGGTTGGCGGAGGTGAAGCCCTCGTGCTCGTACCAGAGCCCGTCGATGTTGAGATCGGGACACTTTCCCTCGTATTTGGTCCCCACGAGGGAGCCGTAGACACACTCGTATTGGAACCTTGACGGACGCGTCATCTTCGGTGTCAGCGTGACGTTCCTGCCCATCCTCGCGAACTCCTCGGCGGTCTGGCGGAGCTTCTCGAAGTCGCCGTCCTTCCTGTTCACCATATCGCTGATCCGCACCGTGCCGTCCCCGACGCTGTAGGTCTCGCCCCTGTTCTCGTAGCACGACTGAAGGAAGCGGCAGGCCTGACAGAGCTCGTTGGCGGGGATGTCCCTCGCCAGCTTGAGCTCCGACCTCGGGCAACCGGCGCAGGCGGAGACGGAGTATGGGTTGTAGGCGGGGAACACGCGCCCCTCCTTGCCGGGGTTGAAGCGGAACATCCCCCTCCTGTCGCCCCTCAGGGCGCTCTCGGCGCGCCTATAGGCCTCGCCCCTGTCGGTCGGCTCGTTGTCGGCCTTGAGGACCTGCACGACCGTGCAGCGGCAGTTCCATCCGTTGGGAGGGTAGTTCGTGTCCCAGAACGGGTCGTCCACCGGCAGGGTGATGCCGTCCATCTCGGCGTGCTCCGGGCGCACCCTGCCGTCGTGGGCGGTGCGGTACTGGAGGTAATAACGGTCGCCGTCCTCCTCGAAGTCCTCCCACCTGGCGGCCATCCCGGCGGAGGCCCCGGCGAAGTTGTACTCGGCCCTGAGCCAGTTTTGGTTGTAGGTCTCGTCTATCTTTTGAACGTCCCTCAGGAACCGTTCGAACGGCTTCCGCTCCCCGTTCTCGTCCAGCAGGGATGGGAACGCCTCGTGCAGCTCGTGGAAGGTCTTCAGCCCGGAGAACATCCAGTCGGAGGCCCTGAGCCTCGACCGCATCGAGTCCGACATCTCCACCCGGCTGAACGCGTTGTCCAGTACACGCGAGTGGCTGTCGATGAACCTGACCACCTCCGGGTTGTCAAGCAGTTCGGTCTTCAGGGATGCCCCGCCGTCGTGGAACAGCGCGTCCATCATACTCCCGAACCGCCTCTCCACCATTGATGTGTTCGGGATCTCCCCGGAACCCATACGGTAGATCTCGTCCACGCCCTCCACGGAACGGTACCTGTCCAGATACGCAGCGTCCAACAGGTCGGTGGTGAAGGTCTTCCCCGACAATATGGCCGAGATCAGCTCGGCCCTGAACTCCGTCCCCTCCGTGGCCGCGTATTGCGAGACCTCCTTCTTCACCATATCCCTGTCCATCCGATCGAACCTGTCGCCGATCTCGGTGTCGTATGCCGTGGAGTGCATATAGTGGTCGATCATATGCCCGAACTCGTGCAGGATGGGGTTCGGCTGTGCCGACCATCCCCATTCCACGGCCTTCTCCTGCATCGCCTTCAGTCCTCCGTCCTTCCTGATGTCCGGATGCTCGTTGATCTCGATGACCCCCATACCGAGCTCAAAAGACAGCGGACTCCTGTAGCGTGCGGCGACAAGTCCGCCGCGAGTCTTCTTGAGCCTGACGAACGAGATCCTGGGCAGCCGGAACCCTTTCCGCAGCACCAGCTCGGCCGCCTCCGCGGCGTACTCCTTCGTGTCCTTGTCCTTGATTCCGGCCGCCCACTCCTGCGCCTCCTTCCTGTAGTCGCGCCGGCCGTCGCCACTGCCCCCGTCCTTGGCGAGCGTCAGTGGCCGCGTTCCCATCAGCTCGCCGTATCGCTTTCGCAGCCCCTCGTAGTCGGAGGGGCTCAGTCGAAAAAAGGGCGTTCCTCCCTGCCGTCGGTTGCGGTCTTGCGGGTGGACAGGGTCACTCCGGCGGGCGGCGCCTGGGCGTTGTCCCTCCTCTCCCCGACGGGGAGGCCGTACTTGTCGGCGAAGTAGGATCCGTCCACCTCGTAGTTGTTCAGGACCATCTCCTCGAAGGCCCTCTGCTGCTCCGGCGAGTAGTCCACGGGGTCGTCCCAGTCGAAGCGCAGCCCCCTGAGCGGGAACCCGAGGTTCACGAGCTTCGGGAGCAGCTGGTCGTTGACGGTGTCCCTGACGAGGTCGGCCGTCTCGTAGATGAGGTTCTGCAGCACCTTGTAGTGCACCTGCGACTGGCTCAGGGAGGCCCCGTCCTCGATGGTCATAGTGACGAGGAGCACGAGCTTTGACAGCTCGGAGTTCGCCCTGTCGATGCGCCTGTCGTAGACGTTGTAGGCGTCGCCGCGCGAGCTCTCCTTCAGCTCGATCTCGGCCTCGGCCGGGAGCACCGCCCACGCCTTGGAGCCCATCGTGTCCATCATTTTCCCGAGCGCCTCCTTGTCCTTCTCGTCCCTGCTGGCCGTCTTGGCTATCCTTATCGGCAGCCCGAACATCTCGGCGAAGGAGTCCCAGAAGGCCAGGGCGTACTTCTTCGGTATGGTCTGTATGGCGGCGGAGAGGTAGAGCCCGAGGTCGTCCGGGTCCCCGACCTCCACGAGCCAGTCGGACCACGGCCTCTCCCTGTACGGGATGCCCTGGGTCCAGTCGCCGCCGGGGTATGTCGTGACCCTCCCGAACTCCGGGACGACGTGCTTGCGAGGGATGAGCGACACGCCGGAGAGGGACATCCTCCCGTCCTCCCTCGTGACCACGTCCCCGAGCTCGATGAGGGAGTGCCCCCAGTACCTCTGCTGGAGGACGTACCTCACGAACTTCTTGAACCAGGCCGTCTCCAGGTAGCCGAGCGCGTCGGCGTCCGGCTCTCCGTCCGGTCGGGTGAGCCTGAACGCCTTGGAGAGTATGAACCCCTGCAGCTGCCCGATGCAGCCCCTGAGGTGCGGGTCGAGGTCCACGTCCCTGTAGATGTCGTAGAGCGCCTGCCTGTTCGGGGACTCGCTGCTGATGGCGAGCTGGTGCGCCTGCCTCCAGCCGGCGAGGTCCCTCTTGACGAGCGCGTCGGTCTGCCTCTGCAGGTCTATGACGATCCTCCTCGCCCTCCTCCTGTCCTCCCTTCTCGAGAGGTCGATGGTGGTGCCGTCCTTTAGCGTCACCCTTCCGCCGTCGCCGACTTCCTGTCCGGCCGGCCCGCCCGTCCCCGCCGACGCTGCGCGGCCGGGGATGATCCTTTTCATTGATTCGAGAATATTCATCGCTTCCTGTCTTGTCCTGTCAATAGCTGTTGTCCACCCTTTGGCTCGATCCGTACAGGAGGGTTCCTGACGTGTCGCCGTCCTCCGCGCCTGAGAGCGGCAGGTCCGGGACTATCACCCCGGACTGCACCTTCTCCAGCCACCTCACGGCCCTCTCGTACCTCTCCCTCCTGACTTCGGAGCCCATCCTGCCGGGCAGGGAGGCGGACATATGGTAGAGGGCGATGTCGCAGGCGTACATCACCATCTGTCTGTTGCGTTCCCCGCCCTCCGCCGCGAATATCCTCTCGCAGTCGTACCTCGGGCGCAGGTACCCGGAGATCTCCTCCACGGCCTCCGCCTCGGCTATCTCCCTGTTGCGGTAGTCCACCTGGCTGACGGCCTGCATAGCCGCCTCTCCTATGACCACCTTGTAATCCTCGTCGCTCACGAACATATCCCTGTCTGTCATTATCTGGTTATGTGGAGGCAGTTCCTCTCGATGTCCCTGACGGTCACGCCCCTCCTGAACCGCCCGGCCTTGACAAGGCCCTTCACGGCCCGCTTGGGGGCGACCCTGATGCCCCCGTTCATCCTGAAGACCATAAACCTCAGGCCCGTGGCCGCGGCGAGGGTGTCCGCCTCCCTCACGGCCCTTTTCAGCCTTGCCTTCCAGACCGTCCTCCCGGCCTTCCAGAGGATGACCCTCATCCCCTGTCCCAATCTGTCCAAGATATTCATATCACCATATGTTTTTAGCCGACGGGCGGTCGCCCATCAGCGGCGTGAAACCTGTCCCCCTCGCCGTCCTCTGCAGGAGCCAGATGGCTCCCTCGTCCGCGTCCGGCGCGTCGTCGTGGACGCGCGAGCCCCTCTCCAGCGCCAGCGTCTGCTCTATCCCGACCTGCATATCGGGGTCGTCCCTTTTCGCCTCGTTGTACCAGACGAGGCCCCTCTCCCAGAGCGGGCTGACGGCCTCGATTCGCTGGAGCTTGTCCGGCTTCTTCCTCCTGTCCGGCAGGATCGGGAGCTGGTAGCCCCTCAGCCCGCCCTCGGCGGCGAACTCGTCAAGGATCACGTCCTGCATGAAGTTCGCCTCCATATAGAACCGCACCGACGCGGTGTCCCTGGTCCTCTCGTACAGGTCGTAGAGCCAGCGGACCATCTCCCCGACCGTGGCCTGCCTGACGAAGCAGTCGATGAGGTGGAGCTCGGTCCCTGCCTTCCCCCAGAGGCGGCACGCCTTGTAGTCGTTGGCCGTGGTGGACCTGAACGACGGGTCGGTGTAGCAGATCAGGGAGTCGTACCTCGACAGCCCCGGCAGCCTCTTCCAGCGGATCCACTCGTTCCTGAAGATGGAGCCGTCCACTATCGGGTTGTGCATCATCTCCTTCTCCCACGCCCTGTATCCCACGAAGTCCCTGTATTCCTCGGCCTCCCTCCTCGTCCACTTCTCCCTCCAGACGGGGTTGCCGTCGCGGTCGACGGCCTGGACCTTCGAGAGGACCACGCCCCTCGTCCTGGAGATGTTGTACAGGACGGAGTTCTTGCTGATGAGGTTCCCGACCATTATGAAGCGCCCGCGCCCCACGTCGAGGGAGCCGAAGAGGGCCTCCTTGACCCAGTCGGTCATCTCGCGGACCCTGCGCTCGTTGCGGCAGAGCTCGTCGTCGTCGAGGTCGTCGATGACGATGTAGTCGGGCCTGGCCTCCCTGTCCCTGAGTCCTCTCGGCGACTGCCCGCGCCCGCAGGCGAGGAACTTCACCCCGGAGTTCGTCCGGAACTCGCCGTCCAGCCACGAGCCGCCGTTTTTCTGCTCACCGAAGTCGGTGGTGAGCCGGCGGTTGGCCTCCAGCTCCGCCTGTATGTCGCCGAGCAGGCGGACGGCGCTGTCCTCCGACTTGCCGACCACGACCATAAAGTTGATGAGCCGCCCCGGCTGGAACATCAGCCAGAGCGGCAGGAATATGTCGAGGTGGGTTGACTTGGCGTGCCCCCTCGGCCACATAAAGACGGCCTTGAGGTTCGGGGTGTCCCGCACCGTCCTCGCCGCCTCGTTGTGGAACGGGGCATTATGTATCGTCCGGATGACCTCCCCGGTGGCCTTGTCCCTCAGCTGGAGGTAGTGCGGGAAGTAGTACTCGCAGAACGCTGCGTAGTTGGCCAGCAGCCTGGCCTTGCGCCTCTCCCTCCCCGCCGGGGTCTCCGGCCTCAGGGCCGACGTGTCCGTGACGGACTGCACCTGCCTGCACCGCTCCCTCCAGAGCTCATACGCCTGTCTCTTCTCCTGCGCCGTGACCATAGCCGTCCTACTTTACGCCCATCTGCTCGGTGATGTAGAGGTCCTGGTACTTGTTGATGACCCTCATCAGGTCGGCGGTGACCTCCGGGTCCGTCTGCGAGCGGTACTCCAGCCACCTGCTGAACGCCATAAAGACCTCGATCGCGTCCACGACGTTGGCCTTCCTGTCCAGCTTCTCGATGACCGAGGAGAGCTTGGCGAGCCTGTCGCCCAGGCCGGCGATCAGGGACGGGTCTTTGGAGTCGTTGACCTGCGTGATCAGGCTGTCAATGGTCAGGAGGAGCTTGTTCACGAGCTCGGGGCGCGTGATGTTCTGCGCCGCCCTCGCGCCCTTCCATCCGCCCTCCTGGCACCACCTTGAGACGGTGGGGCGGGACACGCCTATGCGGTCGGAGATCTCCTCCATCCCCATTCCGGACATATAGAGCCTCCGCGCTATGGACTTCTTGTTCTCTGATTCCTTCTTAGTCATATTCAAAAGTGTCGATAACGCGGCAAAGGTGGGCATTGGAATCCGCTTCCGCAAGAAAGAGCGCAGCCGTTGCGCAACATCGTGCAGCGCTTTCACAATGTTGCGCAACGGCTGCACAACTATTTGCCCGGCAACATTTTAACGCCTATCATTGCAGAAAAAATCATCGGACTATGGGAAAGAGAGTCAGGATAACGAACAGCTCGCTCAACGACCTCGGGACGAGGGTGCTGACCTCCGGCGTGGACATCGGCCAGTACCGGCGCAACCCGGTGCTGCTCTATATGCACCAACGCGGCGAGGTCATCGGGCTCGTGAAGGACATCCGCGTAGAGGGCGACGAGATCACCGGCGAGCTGGAGTTCGACGGGGCGAGCGAGATGTCCGTGAGGGCGGAGAGGCAGTTCGGGTTCGGCAGCCTCAGGATGGTGTCCGCCGGCCTCGACATCATAGAGACCAGCGAGGACCCCGCGCTGCTCGTGCCGGGCCAGACAAGGCCGACCGTGACGAGGAGCAGGCTCTTCGAGGTGTCGGTGGTGGACATCGGGAGCAACGACGACGCGATCGTGCTGCGCAAGGACGGCGTGGCGCTCACATTGGCCAAGGACGGGGAGTGTGCGCTCCCCCTGTTGAATAACAAACAAACATCATTAAAGAAGAAAGAGATGAATCAGGAAGAGATCACGGCCATTCTGGGCCTTGAGGCCTCCGCCGACGACAATGCGGTGAGGGCACGCGTGACCGAGCTTCTGGCCTCCAGCCGGGAGGCCGAGACACTGCGCTCGGAGAGGGAGACGCTTCGGCTTGCGGCGATCACGCAGGCCGTGGAGAACGGCATCGCCGAGAGGCGCGTCCCGGCGGACAGGAGGGAACACTTCATCGGCCTCGGGAAGTCCGTCGGCCTTGACGCGCTGAAGACCACCATCCAGGCGATGTCCCCGGCTGTGAAGGTCAGCGGGATGATCAGGGGCGGCGAGGGCCAGGCGGAGTTCGGGAAGCTCAGCGATGTGCCGGCCGACCGCATCGAGGCGATGCGCAGGGACGACAGGCAGAACTACATCAGGCTGTACAAGGCCGAGTACGGGTTCGAGCCGAAGTTCGACGAGGATTAACCAATCAAAAACAGAATCATTATGGGAAAGATTATGAGAATCATTATGGCGCTCGCGTTCAACGCCGTCGTGGGCGCGGTGTGCGCCACCGCCGCGGGGCTCAGTCCCGTGGCCGGGGCGCTGACGGCGAACGCGGTGTCGGGCGTGGCGGGGCTCTTCGCGGCCGACCCCGGCTCGGATGTCCTGAGGGCCGGCGTGCTCAGGGAGATCTGGACGGGCGAGATGGTCAAGGCGCTCCGCGCCGGGCTGGACGGCTCGTGGCTTGACGGCATCCCGGACGCGACGAGCGCCGTGGGCAACGACGTGATCCACCTTGTGGATGTCGGCGTGGATCCGGACGTGCTGGTCAACAACACCACCTATCCGATAGCCGTCCAGAAGCTGGACGATGGTGACATCTCCGTCAGCCTGGACAAGTTCCAGACCAAGGCGACCCCGATCACCGACGACGAGCTCTACGCGTGCAGCTACGACAAGATGTCAAGGGTGACCGAGTCGCACAGGAACTCCATCGACACGGCCAAGTTCAGGAAGGCCGCGCACTCGTTCTGCGCCGCCGAGGACACGAAGAAGACCCCTGTGGTCAAGACCACGGGAGAGCGTGACCCGGAGACTGGACGGCTCGCCCTGACAAGGAGGGACCTCATCAGGGCAAAGGCGGCGCTCGACAGGCTGGGCGTGCCGGCGGAGAACCGCCGCCTGGTGCTTTGCTCCGACCACGTCAACGACATACTCGGATGGAGCGAGGAGTTCATCCGTCAGTACAGCCTCGACAACGTGAACGGCAAGGTCGGAAGGATCTACGGCTTCGACATCTACGAGGCGGCCTACAACCCGCTGTACACCACGGCCGGGAAGAAGAAGGCGCTGGGCGCGGAGGCCTCTGCCGGTGAGTTCCAGGCGTCGTTTGGCTTCTACACCCCGCGTGTGTTCAAGGCGACCGGAAGCGTCCAGATGTACTACAGCGAGTCACGCAACGACCCGCAGAACCAGAGGAGCCTGATCAACTACCGCCACTACTTCCTCGCGATGCCGAAGAAGTCCGACGCCGGCGTGACGATCATCTCCGGCTACCAGGCCGAGGCCCCGGCGAACGCCGGTGCCGACACCAACGCCGGCGACGAGAGCAAGGGTTAACGGACAGACTGAACGTATATGGCCAGACTCAGATACCTTGTCATCCACTGCACCGCCACCCCCGAGGGGCGTGAGGTGACCGCCGCGGAGATACGCCGCTGGCACACCTCGCCGCCTCCGGCGGGACGGGGCTGGAGGCAGGTCGGATACACTGATATGATCCATCTGGACGGCAGGGTCGAGCGTCTGGTAGACAACAACGAGGACGGGAACGTCGACCCGTGGGAGGTCACCAACGGGGCGAGGGGCTACAACGGCGTCAGCCGCCACGTGGTGTATGTCGGCGGGCTCGCGCGGGACGCGAGGACCCCGAAGGACACCAGGACACCGGCGCAGGCGAGGGCCCTGAGGCAATATGTGGAGGACTTCCACAGGCGGAACCCGTCCGTCAGGATAGTGGGGCACAACCAGCTGGCGGCCAAGGCCTGCCCGTCGTTCGATGTCCCGGAATGGCTCAGGTCGATAGGCATAACACAGCAAGGCGATGGAACCCACTGACATAATGAATATGGTCACGGACGCGCTGCTCCCGGTGGTGACTGGGGTGGCGGGGTTCCTCGGCGGGCGCAGGAAGCGGAGGAACGACTTCCTCGCGGACCTGCAGAGGTCCATCGACGCGCTGTCGGCCAAGAACACAGAGCAGATGGGCACGATCATCTCGCTCAACGACACGGTCGTGAAGCTCCGCAGGGAGAACGCCAAGCTCTCCGGCGAGATCGCCCAGCTCAGGGAACAACTGGACGGTGTCAAGACCATAACGAGGGTGAGGAGGGGCGATGCGTAGGTTTTGTGCCATATTGCCTGTCCTCGCCCTCGCCGTGCCGGGCTGCGCCTCCTCCCGCGGGGTCGCCGAATCCGTGGCGAGGCAGTCGGAGGAGATCGCCGTCCTCGACGGCAGGGTCTCCGAGCTGAGGAGCCTCGTTGGGAAGGCCGAGCGGGCGTATTCGGAGAGAGGGGATGAGATCATCGCCGTGCGCGAGGTGTTCGACACTTCGAGGCCGGCGGACAGCCTCACCGGCACGCCGCCGCTCGCGTCGAGGGTGGTCGTCCGGGGACGCTCGGCGGAGGCCAGGTCGATGGAGACAGGGGCCGTCGCCGGGATGGAGACCTCGGACGGGACGGTGTCGGCCGGTTCGGCGTCCTCCGGATACGAGGAGTCGGCCGTGACACCTGTCAGACAGGCCGGCGAAAAACGAGGTCCGCGGAGGGTATGGGTGAAAATCCGTGGGGCCCTCGCCTGGACAGGCCTGGCGACCGTGGCCGTACTGGTGGCGGCGGTCATCAGAAAGGCGCTCGAACGCCGTCCGAAAGGCGTTTGGACGCTCATCAAAGGAATATTCAAGAAACGTAAAACAACAGACTGATATGTATATCAACGGAAATGACCTTCTGGTCAGCATAGACGGCAAGGCCGTGGGGCACTGCACCACGCACACAGCCACGTTCAACACGGAGACCAAGGACACGGCGGTGAAGCCGGTGGCCACGAAGTCCAAGGAGGAGGCCGGCAAGTTCAAGTCGAAGACGGTGTCCGGGCTGTCCATCCAGGTGAAGGCGGACGGGCTGGTGTTCCACGCCGAGACCGAGGGCGGCTTCAAGGAGCTCCTCGGGAAATGGAAGGTGGGCGGCTCGGTGAAGCTCGACCTCTTCGAGAGGGAGAACGACAGCACACCATACGTCTCGGGGAGATTCATCATCTCCACGCTGGAGATCACGTCCCCGGCCGGCGAGGACTCCACCTACAGCGCCACGTTCGACAATGACGGGGCTCCGGACACGTTCGACGCGACGAAGTTTGACGTTGACGCGGCGTAGCCATGATGAGGACGATCAACGTGGGCGGCAGGGAGCTGCCGTGCAGGGTGACGATGGGCGCGATGCTGCGCTTCAAGAGGGAGACCGGACGCGACGTCAGCGGGATGTCGTCGGACGACGTCTCCGACCTCGTCACCTTTATGTGGTGCTGCGTCGTCAGCGCCTGCCGGGCGGACGGCGTGGAGATGGACCTGACGCTTGATGAGTTCGCCGACAGGCTGGACCCGTCGGGGATTAGCGAGTTCTATGAGGACAGCCAGGACTCAAAAAAAAAGTAGACGGCGGCGGGGATCCCGCCGACATCGAGACACTTCTGGGAATGGCGTTGGGGTGCGTGGGGATGAGTCTGTCCGACTTTGAACGGTGCACCCCTTCCGAGTTCTCGGCGGTCGCCGGGAGGTGGCGCGACCATCAGGACGGACTGGCGAGGAGGGGGTGGGAGCGGACGAGGTTCCTTGCCGCGGTCACGCTCCAGCCGTACAGCCGGAAGCCGGTCAGGCCGGAGGATGTGGCGAGGTTCCCGTGGGATGAGGGCAATAGCACCAGTGGCGGGGCGCCGCAGGGGCCGCCGAGCACGAGGGAGAGAATGGAGGAGATAGCCGCGAGGGTCAGGCGCGCCGGGAGCGGGACGGACGCTGGTCATCCTCGTCAGCGAAGACGGTCTTGACCACATATATGGTCCAGAACACCAGAAAAATGGCCCCGAAGGTGTCAAGGAGACACAGTCCAGGGTACGTGACAAGATATTCGGCGTAAGCCTTGAGAAAATCGCCCATAACAACCGCAAATATAGCAAATTATGTCGGGAACCGTATCGGTTGGGATGAAAACAGATGATGTCGCGAAGAGTCAGGCGCGCCGGGAGCGGTATGGACGCTGGTCGTCCTCGTCAGCGAAGACGGTCTTGACGATGTAGATAGTGGCGAGCACGAAAATGACACCCTCCACTGTGTAGAGGAGGCAGGTGCCCGGATATTCCAGGAAGAACTCGGCGTATGCTTTGAAGAAATCGCCCATAACAACCGCAAATATAGCAAATTATGTCGGAAACTGTATCGGTAAGGATAAAAATAGATGACGCCGGCTCGTTCAAGCAGGTGCAGGTAGACGCGGACGACCTCCGCGATGCCGTCCGCGCCGTGAAGGAGGAGACCGACTGCCTCAAGTCCAGCGTCATCAACTGGGCGCAGGCGGCGCAGGCCGCGGATATGTTCCAGCAGACGCTCGGATCGCTACAGTCGGCCCTCGGTGACCTGGCCTCCGGCTTCGTCGAGGACCAGACGAACCTCGCCAAGCTGGGGCAGGCGATGCGCAACACGATGGGGGCGACAAGGGAGCAGATCGACTCCATCGATGCGCTTTGCGAGGCGCAGGAGCGCTCGGGTGTCACCAGCAAGGGGGCGCAGCTGGCCGGGGCTCAGGAACTGGCCACCTACCTTGAGCTCTCCTCATCGCTGGAGACGCTCATCCCCGTCCTTAACGATATGGCGGCGCAGCAGCTCGGGGTCGGCGCCAGCGGCGAGAGCGTGGCGCAGATAGCCTCGATGCTCGGCAAGGTGATGAACGGGCAGACTGAGGCGCTGAGCCGCTACGGCTACAAGTTCGACGAGGCGCAGAAGTACATCCTCCAGTTCGGCGACGAGACCGAGCGGGCGGCGGTGCTGGCGGATGTCGTGAGCGAGTCCGTGGGCGGAATGTCGCAGGCCTTGAGGGACACCGCCGAGGGTGCTCTGTTCGCGGCGCAGACACAGACTGACAGTCTGAAGGATGCTTTGGGTTCCGTGGCATCCAAGATAATGCCACTGGTAAACAACATAGCCTCGCTCACAATCGGCATCACCGGCGTGATGAAACTGGTCGCATCTTTCCGCTCGCTGGCCGCCGTGCTCAATCTCTCCAAGGTCGAGTCGCTGGCCTGCGCCGTGAATATGAAGGTCCAGGCCGTGGCCGCCCGTATCCTCGGCGCGTCATCGGTTTCGGCGGTCGCCAGCGTGACGGCCCTCAGGGTCGCCACCGCCGCCCTGTACGCCACGATGACCCTCGGACTGTCGCTGGCCATACAGGGCGTGATAACCCTGTTCACGAGGCTGACATCCGCCTCCTCCGGAGCCGCTTCGGGACTGAGGGAGGCCGACGAGGCCACGTCCGCCTACAGGGACGCGGCGGCCTCCGCGAGGGCGGAGATCGCCAAGGAGATAGTCGAGATCGAGGGGCTCATCAAGGCGAAGGCCGAGGAGAGCGCCAAGGTCACCGAGCTCAACGACAAGTACGGCAGGTCGTTCGGCACCTACGGCACTCTGTCCGAATGGTACGAGACCCTGACCGGCAAGAGCGAGGCGTACTGCCGCCAGCTCGGCTACCAGGCCAGGGCCGAGAAGCTCATCGAGGAGCAGTCCAAGGCGCTGGTGGACCTTGACGATGTCAGGAAGCGGAAGAAGCGGATGGAGGACGAGGGGAAGACAACATACACCGAATACGAGGTCGTGGGATTGGGAGTCCAGAAGACGGAATACACCGACAAGGAATACGCCGCCCTGCTGACTCAGGAGAAGGAGCTTGAGGCCAAGGTGAAGGAGACCGAGGCCGCCATCAAGGAGGCCACGTCGGAGGCCGCCAAGGCCGCCGGTGATATGGCCGCGGGAGCGACCGATGCCGCCAATGCGACCGACTGGCAGACGATGTCCCTGGCGAACCTTAACAAGGAGATCCAGAAGCAGAGGCAGCTCGTGGCCGACAAGGCAGGTACAGACGCCGCGGCGGCCAAGGCCGCCTCCGAGGAGCTCAAGAGGATGGAGGAGCGCGCGGCGAGCCTCGGCAGCGCCTACGGGCTGGCCACAACATCGTCCGGGTCGGCGTCGAAGAGCGTGACGCAGGACATAGCCGCCTACAGGGAGTCGGTCAGCCGAGCCGTCGAGGTGAACTCCGCGCTCAACGGCGGGCTCAACGAGAGCGTGGTGGAACTGAGGACGATGTCGTCCGGCCTCGCCTCGCTCATCAACAAATACGGACTTGAGAACGCCGCCGTGCGCGGGCTCGTGGAGGAGTACCACGCGTTGCGTAAGGCCAGGGGCGGATCGATGACCTCAGACCCGCTGGTGCGTCCGGAAGGGGCGGCGGGGCTGACCGGCAAGGCCGAGCCGGCGCGCTCATCGGGGCTGGCCAAGGCCACAAAGGAGACAAAGGAATATTCCTCGGCCCAGAAGGAGGCCGTGGACAGCCAGGCCGCCGTGCAGACGGGCGTGGGGGCGCTGTCAAGCGCCTTCGGCAACCTTTCCAGTGTGGTCGGCGAGGCGGCCGGTGCGTGGCTGGAGTGGATCGGCAACCTGCTCAACGCCGTGGCGCAGGCCATCCCGGCCATCACCGCGCTGGCGACCGCCAAGAAAGGCGAGGCCACGGCGAACGCGGCGGCATCGGTGACCGGAGCGGCCAGCTCTGTGGCCTCCATCCCTTGGGTCGGAGCGGCGTTGGCAGTGGCAGCGGCCGCATCTATGATCGCCGCATTCGCAGCGATGCCTAAGTTCGCCGCCGGCGGCATCGCCTACGGCCCCACTATCGGTATGTTCGGCGAATACGCCGGAGCGTCCACGAACCCAGAGGTAGTCGCGCCTCTGAACAGGCTGCGCTCGCTGCTGGGAGTCGACGGGGGCGCACCAACCACGCTCAGGTTCAAAATAGAGGGACGCGACCTCGTGGCCGTCTATGACAGGCGGAGAAATCTGGTGGGGAGGGTATAGTATGATGTACGAGAGATACAGCGGAAGCTTCCTGAGCGTCAGTGGCGTGGAGTGGAAGGCGATGATCCTTCAGGAGGCGGACTCGGAGTTCGCCTCGGTCGGAGATCTTACCTTCGTAAGCGGCTCCGAGATCGAGATAGAGTGGCCGCACAAGGACAAGGAGGAGGTCGTGTGCGGCAGCACAGCCACCGTCACCCTGCTGTCGCCCGGGGACAGGACATACGCCGACCTTTACACCATAGCTCCGGGGAAGATAGAGTTGGAGGTGTACCGCGACGGCTCCCTGTATTGGGCGGGACTCCTTGACCCGGAGTTCTACGAGGAGCCGTACGCCTACGGGAGCGCCTACGCCGTGACGCTCACGTTCTCGGACTTCGGTATCCTTGAGAGGTTGAAATACAATTTGACAGGAATCAGAACCATCAACGAGGTGCTCCGTGACACCCTGTCAAGGAGCGGGCTCCCGTATCACTCCGTGAACAGCGAGAGGGTGAGTCTCATCGTTCCGGATCTCGCCGCGACCCCGGCGCTGGACGCGCTGGCCGTGAGGTCGGAGAACTGGACGGACGAGGACGGCGAGACCGCCTCCCTGAGGGATGTCATCGAGGGGATACTGCAGCCCTTCGGCCTCAAGATGGTGCAGAAGGCCGGGACGGTCTACGTGTACGACATCAACGGCCTCCACAACACCTATCCGCACAGTGAGATCGTCTGGGCCGGGGATGACCAGACCCTTGGCGTTGACAAGGTCGCAAACGACGTGAGGATACGGTTCTCGCCCTACGCCGACGGGAAACTTTCGGGCGACGGGGACATCGTGGACACCAGCGGCGACTCCGAGGACGACATCAACCTCGATGGCAGCGTCTACGACAAGGACCGATACACTTATTACAAGGGGCTGTCCTCCGGGACGGCCGACCCGGAAGCCCTGTCCTTCACCATATTCCTGCACAAGGAAGGGAAACTGCCGTATATCCACAATTACGCCAGATATTTCCATATTCTCCCTTTGTTGGACGGTGAGGAGAGCGTCGGTATAGCTAATTATTTCTTCTCAGGCTCCGACAGGATAAACGGCAGCAAGACTACAAGACAACCGACACCGATACCTGTCTCTGACAACATGGCTCTCTTCGGAACAGACGAGGTCTACCTTCCTGACCTGACCGGGTCGGGCGGGAAAAAACCGCTTCTAAGAATCACTCTTCCGATGCTTATGGATGCCCGCTACAACCCGTTCGAGGATGATGACATTTATGATACCGAGCAAGGCTATATGAAAAACAATACCGCCGGTGTCTTCATTCCGGTAATGGTACGGTTATTCGATGAGTCCGGTAATGAGTTATACCATTATACAAATACTGACGCCATCTCAACAAAAGGGACCGCCTCGTTGGCAAATACCCTTGGCGACTGGATTCCAGGAACCGGAGGGGTAAATGATTGTAAACTCCAATATTATACGCCAAAGGATATATATAGCAATGATGCTGTCGGAGGTTGGAAAGACAACCATCATGCGGCCGGGCTTACATACAGCGACGCAGTGTCTTCTTTTGCCGATTTGGATGCCGGGCAATATTTGCCGTACCCTCCTGTCGGTGGATATTTGTCTGTCGTGGTTTTAGCCGGCTTCGACTTGATCACTTACGCTGACCTCCCACCAGGCGGCACGGTAATAAATCCCAAGGGAGATGTCCGCTGGATGTTGTTCAAGACTCCGGTCATCGAGCTGGTGAACAACAATATCCTGCATAAACCGGTGTCATCCGATGACGTGGAATATTCCGGGACCATCAACGCCGACGCCAAGGACGGCATCGAGATAGACACCGTATGCGGCACGATGGACGGCGGGAACCCGACGGCCAAGGGGCTGTACTACAAGTCCAACGGGGTGATCGTGGACAAACTGATAAGGGGCGGCCGCACGGAACGTCCGGAGCAACTGCTTATCGGCACGCTGTATTCCCAGTACGCCGGCCGCAAGACCGTCCTGTCGGGAACGGCGAGGATATGCCCGTACGGACTCAGGTGGTACAGTGACGCCGCGCAGGGCGACAGGGAGTTTATGCTGCTGTCCGAGGTTCAGAACCTCCGCGAGGACGAGAGCGTGATCGAGGCCGCGGAGTTCCGCCCGGACGAGTACAAGTCAAGCAAGGAGTAAGGATATGGACAAGATCTACACAACGACAGTGACATCACGCCCGGCGTTGCCGAGGAGCCGGTACAGGACATCCGTCTCGTATTCAGGAGGATCCTCCGCAGTGCAGGGCGGTTCCTCCGGGGCTGACGGGAAGGACGGTGTCGGTATAGCGTCCGTCGAGACGACAGGCTCGTCCGCCAGCGGCGGCGTGAACGTTGTCACCATCACCCTGACGGACGGGACGTCAAGCAAGTTCAACGTCCGCAACGGGTATGACGGCGCCGCCGGCAAGTCCGCCTATGAGGTGGCCGCCGACGAGGGTTTTGACGGGACGGAGGCCGATTGGCTGGAGAGCCTGAAGGGAAAGCCAGGAGCGCGTGGCGGCATCGGTCCCGAAGGGAAGAGCGCCTATGAGGTGGCCGTGAAGGAGGGCTTCGAGGGCGATGTTACGGAATGGCTCGACAGCCTGAAGGGTGCGCCCGGGCAGTCGGGCAAGGACGGGACATCCGGCCCTGCCGCCGGATTCGGGACACCGACGGCTTCAGCGGTGTTTGTGCCGGTCGGAGAGGAGCCGACGGCGGAGGTGGAAGCCGGCGGCCCGGACACGGCCAAGGTGTTCACCTTCAGGTTCGGCATACCGACTACGGCAAAGGATATTCTGGCGCAGTTGAAGGTCAGGCCGGTCTTGACCGCGATACGTGGATTGAATGAGGATGATGTGTATGTCCAAGGTATCAGAATATCACATCCTTTATTAAAGTCATCTGACTACGAGGCTGTCCTGATGGTCTACAGGCGGCGAAACTGCAGGGTCGCAGGAACAAGGACAAACGGTGACAAACTCCGTATGAGCAAAAAGGGATGGGCGGTGGCACTCGGTGATTACAGGCTGACCGGGCACGTGGCACTCACCACCAGGGGCGGTTTTGAATATGGAGCGTCATTTGGCTATACCCAACTTCGGAATTTCATTGTCCAGCGGTTTATGACAGACAGCGGGCACACCGCGGCGGAACTTTTTTCCAGAACGTATGAGCAGTGGAAGTCGGAATCCAATCCGGAGAGGGGTTTCGGCTTGAGAAGAAGGGCCAGGTGCAGGTTCGGCATCGCGGTAAGATATGAGAATCCGGCGTTCACGGCGGCTGTGGACGCGTCAAGGTCTCTTGATCCGACAACCCAGGTGATATGGGATGCCAATAATAACAGGTTCGAGCGTTACCTGTATTCGGATGTCGCCCCTCTGGACGTGATGCTGACCACGCCTCCAAGTAGCAAAAAAAGGTCTGAATTATGGTTCGGATTGGCGGAGAGATAAAAAAGTATAGCACCCCAGTGGGCGCTATAACAAGGAGTCACACCCCGGTGGGCGCTATAACTGTGAATTGCATCCCGGTGGACGCAATGACAATGACAAATATAAGAATAATTCAGATATAAATGACCGATAGTATGAATGTTATGAAGAAAATATTACTATACGTCTGGCAGCTTCCGCAGAACCTGCTCGGGGCGCTGATGTTCTGGTGGTACCGCCGGAACAGCAAAATATTCAAGGGTACATTCCGTGACATCCGTGTACTCTATTCGGACAGGATGCGCGGTGGCTTGAGCTTAGGCGAATACGTCATTCTGCCGTTCTCAGCAGGATGGCTCCCGGAATGCAGCTGGTCGAAAGATGTGGATAATCTTCACCGCCACGAATGGGGGCACTCTTGGCAATCCCGCCTCCTAGGCTGGCTGTACCTGCCGTTCGTCGGCTTCCAGTCGTTGGCGCACGCCTTCCTCCACGGGCCTTACTGTGGTGACAAGGAATACCATCATTTCTGGACTGAACGCTGGGCTGACCGCCTCGGAGGTGTCGAGCGAGATTAAAACACCGTTTAAACATAATTTGAATGCAATATGAACAGGAATTGTAATTGTCATCAGCCTCAAGTGAGGATCCCGATGGGCAACGACTTCACGGTCGAGGCAAGGACATCCGTGTACGACACGGAGAAAGGTATGTACGTCCCGTTCGACATCTCCTCCGCCGAGGATGTCGCGATCAGCATAGTCGGCCTGTACAGAAAGATAGCGGGCGGTGACGTGAAGGTCACCCCTTCCGGAGTGTCCGCATCATTCCCCGGCACTGTCCCTGTCGGCCGTTACGGAGTCGAGATCCTATTCCGTGACTCCGAGGGCAAGGGCCGCGTCTTCGAGAGGAACCTGTTCGAGGTCGTCGGAAGCAGCGGCGAGGCGACCTTGGAGTCAAGCGCCGAGGGCGAGACCGGTGACGGCCACAACATCTCCGTGGATGTCCGCACCAGGACGGTTCGCATCGGCAAGTCCACCGGCGTGACCGACTACACCCTGCTGGAGAACAAGCCATCCATCAATGGCCACGTGCTGGAGGGAGATAAGACTGCGGATGAACTGGGATTTTATTCTAAGGACAGGATAAATGAACTCTTGGCATCTAAAAGAGAAGTGTATAAGCTTTCTGTAGAGGAAGCCAATGCTTTACTTTCTGAGTCTAATTACCCGATGGAGTCTATGCCGGAGATTCTTAAGCCGTTGCTGACAAAACTCAAAGAAAAGATTTGGATGACTTTGGAGGTCCCAGTGGATGTCTTAGGCATTTCAGGTTCTGAACCGGGTTTTCTTTTCACATCATTGGATGCTTATTGTCAAACAGTTGACATAAAGAATGATGATGAAGAGACGAAAGGGGCACTATTCTTAATTACAGGGAATAGCCCTGGAGTGGTTTCGGTGGGATATCAACTGGCACAAGTAGAATCCCCACAGACTATGTTCCAAGGGACGATTCAAAAATACCCAACAATCGTAGATTGGGATATAAACGATGAAAAACAAAGCGGTTATATTGCCAATAAGCCAGACGTTCAAAGAGTTTTGGTTCAGATTGACAAGACAAATAAGAGCATCAATGTCCGACCGGATGTCATATATCAAGCTGTGCTTAAACGGACTGTTCCTATTTTTGTCGGGATACCACCCGCAGAAGATTCCGCCTGGAGACATAGCTGGCCAGTTATAGCCTCTAAAGTTGCCCATGTAAGTGACACTTATTCTATATATCTTAATTGGATTTCGACTTCAGATGACTATGTCTTTTTGAATAGTCTTGGGATGATAGGAAAAGTCGCCTCTGACACAAAATACTCATATCTTACCTCGAAAGCCGTTAATTGGGACAGACTAACTTCTTTACCTTCCTTAATAAAGAATGGCGACGGCACCAAATTCCTGAACGACAAGGGCGAATATGCCGACCCTGTGGCCGGGGTGAAGAGTTCTGTGGAGGCCTTGGCACCTTATGACTGCTCTTGGGCTTGGAATCTGTATCAAGGTGATGAGGCACCCGAAGACAAAGTGGATGAACTTAGAAATGCCATTGGCAACGGGCGGACTCTATTCAAGAAATACACCAACAAGGATGGGTATGATTTATATCTGGGAGTGACAGCCGATTATCGGAATATGGACGACACATCGATCATCTTATATTCCATCAGTAGGTTCGGAATATCGTGGATAACCATTGATGACTCCAGCGATGACTATGTCTACGTGGTTTCTGCCAGGGGCTTTTTGGAATGTCAGGAGAAGCTTGTCTCCGGCACCACCATCAAGACCGTAAACGGCCAGTCCCTGTTGGGGGCCGGGGATATCACGCTGCCCATCCCGACCAAGGTTTCGGAACTTGCCAACGATGCCGGCTACGCCAAGGCCGCCGTCATCGAGACCTTCACTGACGCGTCGGAGATATCTGTCACCTGCGAGTCAGGAAAGATCAGGCAGGGGAGCAACATAGCGACACTGACCATAGGCTGCGCGGCCACGGACAACTCGACGGCGGCGGAGGAGAGGATAATATTCAGCACAGGCTCTTCCGTGGAGGGCATCACGGTCACCGGGGTCTCGTGGGCGAACGGCGACACGCCGTCCTTCAAGGCCAACAAGGTCTATGAGATCAGCGTCTCTTACGTCCCTTTGCTGGGCAGGTTTCTGGCGACTTATGCGGAGTATTGATTATGGGCGACCGTAGACTTTTATTGCCGGCCCGATGGAAGGCGTCGGACGCGATATTCTGGGGGCGGTGCCGCAAGCCCCTCGTGAACGCCTACTGGGGAGCCAGCTCGGGCGTGGAGAGGTTCCACTACATCGACAACGGTGACGGGACGTACACCTACTACGCCATCAACGGCAACAAGGCCAAGCAGTGGTGGGACAGGTTCGTGTGGTACAACTCCGACAACGTGATCGACCTCCACGTCAGCCCGGCCGCGCAGATCTGGGAGACGAACAACAACCGGTTCAACTCGCAGAGCGTGGAGGCGTACGACTTCGGCGGCAAGGCCATAGCCACCAAGTCGCTGCGGGAGACGTTCTACCTCTGCCATAATATCGACACGATTGATATATCAAGCTGGACCCTTGCCAACAACACGTCGCTGTACGCCGCTTTCGCCGCCAATGTGGACGAGAACGCCGTGACTAAATTGCGTACCGTGAAGCTTCCGGAGGACTGCGGCGCCAAGGTCACCGAGGCCCACAAGATGTTCGGCTGGCATCGTGGTCTGGTGACGATAACGGGTATGACGACGGTCGATTTCAGCTCCTGCACCAACTTCAGCGAGATGTTCTGCGAGTGCATCAGCCTCAAGAATGTCGATTTCAGGATTGACGGCTGGGTAACCTCTAAATGCACTGACATACACAGTATATTCCTCAAGTGCCACGTCCTGGATTTCAGCGCTATCGGCGACTTCACAACCTGGGACGTGAGCAACGTGACGGACGTGTCCGGTCTTTTCGCGAACAACAACGCCGAATATCTTGACCTGACGGGGTGGGATCTGAGGAACTGCGGCAATTTCCAGCTGATGTTCGCCGACCAGTTCAACAACAACCTCAAAGGGCTAATCCTAAGCGGCTGGCAGATGGACACGACAAGGCAGGCCCAGTACGGAGGTATGTTTGTCGGATGCACGGCGTTGAAAACACTGACCTTGAAAGGTTGCGCCACTGAGGTTGTGGACTTCTTCAAGTCGCAGCTTATGACGGATCTCTTTGCCACAGTGTCAACAGGTGCCCTCCTTTTGGTCCTTGACGACGGGACCTATAAATATGACAAGGCCGCCGGCGACTGGGTGGCGAATACTACAAGTTAAATATGGTTCAAACACAATAAATTATGAGAAAATTATGAGAGCATTGGCATTGATTCAAGGAGTGATCGTTATATTGGGAGTGCTGATATTCAGCGGCCTTGATATAACTTGGGTTTTCGGTGTGGCGATAATGATTTTTGTCGTTATCGACTTCATCCTTATGGGACACCTGTTTTTCGGCAAGGATGACAACTCTGTGATAGACAGGATTGTCAGATGGGTTAACGGTGAAAACACAAAACAGAAGTAGTTATGATTGGAAGATTTGTCAACAAAATCGGGCTTGACAGGATAGCCCACTTCGGGATCGGCGGGGTGCTCTTCGCAGCGTTCAACTTCGCTTTCCTCTTGTCGCTCTGTTCCGGACCGGTGCCGGAGCCGACTTGGAGGGACATATTCATCGCCCCGATCGGCGGCTACTTTGTGGCGGCGTTCGCCGCATTCATCAAGGAATATTTCCTCGACAGCAGGTGGGACTGGTGGGACATCATCGCCACTATGGTGGGGCCCGTGTTCATTCATCTATGCGCCGTGATCGGCTGGCTGCTCCACTTCGGCAACGGGAGGAACCTCATCACCACGCCGCTCGGATGGGCGGTCTTCGGGATTGTCTTTGTCGTCCTTGCCGGGCTGTTCGTATGGTGGGTCATCCGGTTCAACAAACGGAAGTGAAAAACTCCTGACTTTGTAAGAAACAGTACCACCCATATCTTACGTAATGCGACACCACACAAAAGCCGGGAGCGACACTCTCGTCCGCGCGGTTTGATCTGAATGTTTAATATCAGATATGGAAGAAGAAAGGCTCTCAAATACCATTCAACAGGTATTCGAGAGCCTCTATTTTACAAGTGCGTGCGAAATAATTGTCACATTTCGTTTTGACAAAATATCACTTAAGAAAAGCGCATTTCGTTTTGAATTTCGTCACATTTCGTTTTGGTGATTATACACATTAAGAATTTACTTCCCGCACATCCCGCGGACCTCTTTCCGGGCCTTACGGAACTGTGCGAGATATTCATCATTCGCCTGCAGCCGCGCGAACACGGCTCCGGCGATGATTCTTGCAGCCTTGATGTCGCTCATCCAATGGCAGCCGGCTATGACTCTTGAATATGCTCCCTCGTCCGCACGCTTAAGGATCTCGTTCTGCCTTTCCGGGCGCAGTGCGCAAAGGATGTAGGCCAGGCCGTAGTAGTTGGCGGAATGGCCGGACGGATAGGAATAGTTGGTCTTCATCCATTCATCTGACTCAGGAGTCATACTGCTTTCCCCGTAATAGACAAACGGGCGGGTTCTCCTGTAATATTCCTTGGCCTCCTTGCAACCTATGCCGCCGAAGCACTCCTTGCTGCGCATCAGCAGCTCGTAGGTCTGCGGCATTGTCTCCTTGGTGATCTCCAGTCCGAATGACTCCGCGAACTTCAGCAACGCCTTGTCGCTCATATCCGCATCCTGTACGGCCTGCTCGCCTCGTGGCGTGTCCCTGAGCAGCTTTGCCTGGAAGAAGTGATATTCATCGGCCAGAAACTCCGGGGAACCTGGCTGTGGAGGCGGTGGCAGGAGGGTCTTGCTGTCCGCTACCTCCTCCTGTGTGAGGTAAAGCTTCTGTGCGGCGATGTCTCCTGAATATGTCAGGAATATAATGACGGAAACCAGTGCCGTCAGCATCGGGGAGAGAAATCTTCTCATAGTGGTCAATGTTCTATGCGACCTTATTTAAGGTCAACTGAATGAGTGAGTTTGCCGTCTGTGTCGTAGATCCTTACGGTGATGCTTTTGGCGCTGGCGGTGATCTCCATCCTTTGCCACTGCCCGTTGGTGATGACCGGGAACTTGGCGTCGGTCGAACCTACCTCTCTGAGTGAATATCTATGTACGTGGCCGCTGAGCATCAGATCGACCCCGGCATTGTTGAGAATAGGCAGGAACTTCTGGGACATATTCAGATTGCCGTGCCAAGCGTCCTCGGTCTGCGGAGGAATATGGCTGAACACGATCCGTCTTTCGGCGTTCTTCCAGTCATCGCTCTCCACAACGCCTTTCAGCCACTTGGCCTCCTGGTTGAGGTACGGCTCAGAGCAGAGTCTGCCCTGGTTTTCGATGTCGCTGTCAACCTTGTCCTCACCGCTGTCCATCACCAGGAAGAAGAACTTGCCGTATTTGAACGTGTAGTAGGGTCCGTGCTCCGGGAAGTCGAAATATTCAGAGATCCTGAGGGCCTCCTTGCCTCTGTACTCGTGGTTGCCGCGGGCCATAAACAGCGGAGTCTCAGCCGCGAACAGGTCGCTGGCGGGTTTGAGGTAGTGTCTGACGATCTTGTCGCTGTAGGCAAGGTCAGAGGTCATATCCCCGTTGAACATCACGAAATCGAACTCTTTGTTCTTCTCCTTGTCGGCGAAAAGCCTGCGCAGAAGCGAGTCCTGTGCGTGCACATCGTTGACGACAGCGAACTTGACCTCGTTGTAATTCTCGTCCAACGTTCTTGCCTTAGGCAGGTTGACCTTGTAGGCCGGGGCACCGGACCCCTTGCCATAGACCGGATTGTAGTTGTGGTGGTAGTCCTGCACGGCCGTCATCATAACCCTATAGCGGTAGCTTGTGCCGGGTTTAAGCCCGTCCACCGTCACTTTGTGGATCTTCCCGATGGGTTTCAGGCCGTGCCCCCTAAGGTCGTAGAACTTCGGCCTGTCGTTGTAGTAGAAATTCTCCGCGTTGTCCGGAGCGATCTCCACCCACCCCACAGCGTCCACATCCGTGATCCACATCACCGTGAAGCTGTCCGTAGTGACATTCTGAAGATAAGGTCCGCACACGATCTTCGCGCTGACCGGCCCGTTCTGCGCCCCTGCCAAGAACGGCAGCACCGCCAGAACCGCAATCAAAAGGTACTTTTTCATATTCTTGAATCTCATTGTTTATTAGTTCGACCAATTGAGGAATATATCCTCAAATACAAAATTACTCCGTTTTGCCGAAAGGGCAAAATTTGTGAATATTCGATTTTTTGCGTATTTTGCGTTACGAAAATTACGTAAAATTGATAAATATGGGACAGAACTTCAAACCTACCAATCCTTTTCTTATTTCAGGGTATGTCGGTCCTGAATATTTCTGTGACAGGGAGTTGGAAACATCCAAAATTGTGGATGCTTTGAGCAATGGCAGAAATCTTACACTGGTCGCTCCAAGAAAAATGGGAAAGACAGGATTGATCCAACACTCTTTCAATCGTCTTGAAAGTAAGAATTCGGTCTGTATGTATTTGGATATATTCCCGACAAATTGTTTGGGTGATTTTGTCCGGGTTTTCGCCGGAGCTGTCCTTGGGCACTTGGATTCAACCCCGCAGAAGGCTCTTAAAAGGATTGGACGATTTATAAAAAGCTGCCGTCCTGTATTTACAGTTGACGAGAAGTCCGGTGCTCCCAAAGTAACAATAGAGGTGGCGGACACTGATCAGGAATCAACATTGAAAGAAATATTTGAGTATCTCCGCTCATCAGAAAAGCGTTGCTATATCGCCATTGATGAGTTTCAGCAAATTACAGAATACCCGGAAAAAGGAATCGAAGCACAGCTCCGTTCGTATATTCAGTTTCTTCCGAATGTCAATTTTATTTTCGCGGGCAGTCGGCAGCATTTGATGCAGGAGATGTTCCTTTCTTCAAAAAGGCCTTTTTACCAAAGTACACAGATTCTGAACCTTGAAAGGATTGATAGACAGGAATATTTCAGTTTCGCCGAGTCGTTCTTCAAAAAGAAGGGTAATCGTCTGCCTCAGAGTGAATTTGACGTGATCTATGACCGCTATGAGGGACACACTTGGTATGTTCAGTCTGTTTTGAACAGGTTGTATTCGTTTTCCAAGGATGTGGACGATCCGTTGATTGAATATGCCTTGTCGCAGATTATGAGCGAGTTCAGTTATAGTTACGAGACGTTGCTCAAGGCGCTTCCGGCAGGCAGTGTGAGACTTCTACGCGCCATCGCATCCGAAGGAAAAGTGAAAAGTGTCACATCCGGAGAGTTTATTTCAAGGCATAGGTTAAGGGCGGCCAGTAGTATAAGCTCCTCGCTCAAGAGATTGCTGGATAATGAATTGGTATATAAAACCCCTGACGGTTACATTGTCTATGACCGCTTTATGGGGGAGTGGCTACGCCAGTTGGATTTTTGATCAAAAAGTAGTTCGTCCTTTTATTTCTCGCCCGTGTACATCCGGCAGATGCCGAGGGTGAAGGCTTTGTGGGTGACGGTGCGGAAGCCGGCCTCGCGCATCGTGGCGGTGAATTCCTTTTTGCCTGGGAAAGCGGCCACAGAGGCGGGGAGGTAGGCGTAGGCGGCCTTGTCACCGGAGACCTTTCCGCCGATCTTAGGGAGGATGTGGAGGAAATAGAGGTCGTAGAACCAGCGGATTATCTTGTTCTCGGGGCGGGAGAGCTCAAGGATCACGAGACGGCCGCCGGGTTTGAGGACGCGGAGCATTTCTCTGAGGCCCTTCGGTCTGTCCTCGAAGTTCCTGATTCCGAAGGCGATGGTGACTCTGTCGAAGGTGTTGTCGGGGAAGCGGAGGTTCTCGCCGTCGCCTTCCTCGATGCTGATCATTCCGTTCAACTCTGCCTTGTCAACTTTCTCGCGCATCACCGCCAGCATTCCTTCCGATAGATCCACGCCGGTCACGTGACCTCCGGTCAGCGCCTTGGCGATGGCGATCGAGAAATCCCCCGTTCCGCAGGCCAGGTCCAGGACCTGAACCGGTGCCGGAGCGTCCACAATCTGTTTCAGGGCCTTCTTTCTCCAGATCTTGTCCACGTCCAGTGAAAGTATGTGATTCAGAGCGTCATAGTCGCCAGCGATGCTGTCGAACATATTCCTGACTTTTGTCTTTGTCGGCATATTCCTAAAAAATTAAAAATCCCGCTCCGGCGAGGATGGAGAGGAAGAAAGTTGAGATTACGAGCATCGGGAGCATCGGGTCGAGAGCACGCTCTCTTCGGGTCCATACGCCCTGCAAGTGCTTGATGTACAATGGGAGAGTGATGATGAATATGTAATGTCCCGGCGCGAAGTCATAGGCCGCGCCAAAGGTCAGCATCAAGGCCCAGCCCAGAACAATCAGGATGGTCTGGTATATTCTTGCCCCCTGCATCCCGAGTTTGATGGCCACGGTCACACGATTCACCGCATCTGTCTTCATATCCCTTATGTTGTTGACATTCAGCACTCCCACGCTGAAGCACCCGATGGCTGAGGCCGGCAGCAGCATAATCAGTGGCGGAAGTTCCCGAGCCGCGACATAATACCCTCCGAGCACCGACACAAGGCCAAAGAATATGAAGACGGACACATCGCCCAGTCCCTTGTACCCATAAGGGTTCTTTCCGAGCGTGTACTTCATCGCGCCCACAATCGCCGCGGCGCCAAGCACTTCCAGGCAGATTGACTCAGTTTTGAATATGCTTCCGAAGGAGACACTTATCATCGCCAGACCGGAGACGATGCAAAGACCAATGAATATTCCGATGAGCTTCTTGATGTCTCCTATGGTCATATCTCCGCTGCCGAGGGCATACTGAGGTCCCTGTCTGTCAGCGGAGTCTGTGCCGCTGAGGGTGTCTCCGAGTTCGTTGGACAGATTGGAAAGGATCTGGAGACAAACTGTGGTAAGGAAGATCAGCGCGGCTGTCCACGGACTGACCTCGGTGTTGTCCGCCGCGAGCGTCACCCCGAGGATCACTCCGGCCAAGGATAGCGGAAGAGTCCTCAGTCTCATCGATTTTATGCTGGCTTTCAGCGTCATATTCAATAATTGTTTGATTCTCTATAACAAAGGTACTCATATTCTCGAAAATATTCATAACTTTACATTCCTTGTGGGAATCGGCCCGCTTTGGCGGTGTCGCTTCAAGGCAGGAAAGGTTGAACATTAATATTCATAGAATATGAGACGTAATTCATTCATTCTGGCGGCTGTGGCTGCTGTTGCCGCTGTCGCTTGCGGCCCTAAGGTTTCTGACAAGACGGCCATCGAAGGCACTTTCGAGGCCGGTGCTCCCGATTCGGTTACTTTTGTGATTCCGGACCTGCTGGTTGAAACGACCGTCCCTGTGACTGACGGAAAGTTTACCGCCGAGCTTCCGGCTTCTAAGACGGCAATGGCCAGATTGACGGGCGTTGGTTCCAGAGTGGCGTTCATTCCTGATGGTACTTCTTTGACTTTCACCGTCAAAGAGGACGGCACTGTTGAGATTTCCTCCAAGGCACCGTCTGTCTCCGTCCAGGAGAAGTACAAAGCCTACGCTGACGCGATGGCTCAGTTCGAGAAAGATGCCAGAGCCAGACTTGCGGAACTTGGCGACGAGGCCGAGGATTCCGTCAAGGAACAGGTTTATAATGACTATGAGGCTGCCGTAAAGGAATGCAATGACAAGGCTTTCGATGCCAATAAGGACAACATCATTGGAGCTATGGTGCTCAGTACCCTTCAGTACGACCTTACTCCGGCTCAGGTGGACTCGATGCTTAACCTGCTCGATCCATCCCTTGCCGAGATTCCTGTGGTGTCAAAGATGAAGAAAGCTATCGATGCAAAAAAGGCAACCGCCGAGGGGGCGATGTTCACCGACTTCGACATCGACGGCGTGAAACTTTCCGACTATGTGGGCAAGGGCAAGTACGTCCTCGTTGACTTCTGGGCATCTTGGTGCGGCCCTTGCAAGAGGGAGATTCCTAACATCAAGAATGTCTATACCAAGTACGCAGGTGATGACTTCGATGTCCTCAGTGTCGCAGTCTGGGATCAGCCGCAGGCTTCCGTTGACACCGCCAAGGCTTATGGGGTGAACTGGAACGAGATCATCAATGCGCAGACCATCCCTACAGAACTCTATGGCATTCAGGGCATTCCTCACATCATCCTCTTCGGACCTGATGGAACCATCCTTAAGAGGGATCTCCGTGGCGAAGGCATCGAGACGGAGGTCGCCAAGTACGTGACCGCCAAGAAGTAAGAGGGCGTTCTTGAACTAATCCTATTTTTAGGGCATCGGTTCATTAACCTCTTATATTCAAACACTTTGAGCGAGAAGAATCTTACAGTCAGGGAGAAAATCGCCCTGTTTCCACATTTCCCGGGGGTCTATCGTTACTACGATGCCTCGGGGAAGGTGATTTATGTGGGCAAGGCCAAGGATCTGCACAAGAGGGTGGCGCAGTACTTCGTGCCGCCGGAGAGACTGAACGTGAAGACCAGGATTCTGGTCTCGAAGATCGCCGACGCGCAGTTTTCCGTGGTGGACTCAGAGGCTGACGCTTTGCTGCTGGAGAACAATCTCATCAAGCAGTACAAGCCTCACTACAACATCCTGCTGAAGGATTCCAAGACCTACCCGTGGATCGTCATCACCAACGATGAGTTCCCGAAGATCTATCTGACCAGGCGTGTGGACAGGAAGAACGGCACCTATTTCGGGCCGTACAGCTCGGTCTCGCACGCAAATTATCTGCTGGAGTTTTTCCGCAAGAACTACCCTCTGCGCTCCTGCAACCTGAAAATCACGGGGGAAGCGATTCTTCGGGGCAAGTTCCGCCCGTGTCTGGACTTCCACATCGGCCGCTGCAAAGGTTGCTGCGTCGGCGCGATCAGCAAGGAGGAATATTCCTCCTACGTCACCGAGATCACCCGTCTGCTGAAAGGCGGAGTGAACGAGATTATCCGTGAATATGAGGCCGAGATGAAGCGTGCGGCCGCGGAGCTCCGTTTCGAGGAGGCGCAGGTCTGCAAGAACCGGATAGAATCTCTGAAGAAGCACTATTCGCATTCGATAATATCCTCAGCGGCAGATACTTCCTGCGATGTATTCTCATTGGTCTTCGATGGGCAGGAGGCTTTCGGCAATTTCCTTCGGGTCCGTGGCGGATCTGTCATCCAGTCGCTGAACCTGGGCTTCAAGATGAACATCGAGGAGGAGCAGGCCTCGGTGCTAAGCACATTCATCGCCGAGATCGAGTCCAAGTTCGGAGCCTTGGCGAAAGAGGTCATAGTGCCGTTCAAGCCGGACGTGGAGATAGACGGCATCGACTTCCGCATCCCGGCGCGTGGCGACAAGCTTTCCCTCCTCGAACTCAGCGTCAAGAACGCCAAGGAATATCTTTTCAACTCCATCAAGCAGAGGGAGCACACCGACCCCGACGAATATCGCAGAATGGTTCTTGAGGACTTGCGCAAGGCCTTGGGAATGAAAGAGCTCCCGACCCACATCGAGTGTTTCGACAACTCCAACATCCAGGGAACTAATCCGGTGGCTTCCTGTGTGGTTTTCCGTGACGGTGTCCCGTCCAAGAAAGACTACCGCAAGTTCAAGATCAAGACGGTCATCGGAGCCAACGACTTCGCTTCGATGAAGGAAGTTGTCAACCGAAGATATTCAAGGATGCTTGAAGAGGCTCCTGAGGATCTTCCGCAGCTCATTGTGATTGACGGTGGTGAGGGGCAGCTGGAGTTCGCCCGTCAGGCTCTCGCCGAGCTTGGCTTGATGGATAAGCTGATGGTCATCGGTCTTGCCAAACGTATGGAGCTGGTGATCAGGGTGAACGATCCGTATCCGCTGTTCCTTGACCGCAACTCTCAGGCACTCAAAGTCTTGATGCATATCCGTGACGAAGCCCACCGCTTTGGCATCACATTCCATCGCAGCCTCAGGAGCAAAGCCCAGATCCAGAGTGCTTTAAGGGAGATCAAAGGTGTCGGCGAACAGACCGAAAAACGCCTTCTGATGCACTACGGCTCCGTCGCCCGTATCGCCGCCGCTCCTCTTGAAGACCTCTCCAAACTCGTCTCTCCGTCCCTTGCCGCCGAGATTCTCAAAACGCTCAACTCGTAGTCCCTTCTGGTTGGGAGTCGTTTGAATTTATCAAAACAGAGTCTTGATCCCTTGCGGGAGTTTCCTTGTTTTTCTTCAATTCCGGAGGAAAACGATTATCTTTGTAAAGTTAAGGTGCTGTTTGGGTTCTGAGAGCCAAAACGATGCGCGAAGCATATTCATTATGAAACGAGTGCTGATAGTGACATATTACTGGCCACCGTCCGGTGGATCCGGAGTGCAGAGGTGGGTCAAATTCGCCAAATACCTTCCAGAGGATGGTTGGCAGCCGGTTGTCTACACTCCTGAGAACCCAGAGTTGACGACTGTTGACAAGACTTTGGCGGCGGAGATTCCACCAGAGGCCGAGGTCGTCAAGAACCACATTTTCGAGCCGTACGGGATTTACCGGAAACTGATGGGGAAGGGGAGCACGACCGACCTCAAGACATTGACCGCAGCGAATGCCGTCAAGGATGAGGTCAATCCGATCAACGGGCAGAAAAAGAACTGGAAGCAGAAACTGTCTCTGTTCATCAGAGGGAATTTCTTCATTCCGGATCCTCGTGTGATGTGGGTGCGTCCATCGGTCCGTTTCCTGAAAAAATACCTTGAGGAGCATCCGGTTGACGCCATAGTCACAACGGGACCGCCCCAGTCGATGCACCTTATCGGATTGAGACTGTCACAGGCCACCGGGATCCCGTGGGTCGCCGATTTCCGTGATCCTTGGACCAAGATGTTCTATTTCAAGCATCTGGGGCTCACCTCGTGGGCGGAGAAAAAACATCATCGACTGGAACAGTCCGTACTGGACGGGGCCACGAGGGTGATAGCGGTCTCACCGTTGGTGCAGGACGAGTTCAAGGCGATGACAAAGACTCCGGTCGAACTGATCACGAACGGTTACGATGAGGAGGACTTCAAGAAGGACGTTGAACTCGACGAGAATTTCAACATCACGCACACCGGGCTTTTCGCTTCGGACGGCAATCCGGAGGCTCTTTGGAGAGTGCTTGCCCAAAAGTGCGAGGAGGATGAGGAGTTCAGAAGATCATTGAGGATCAGACTTGTAGGAAAGACGGACAGGGAAATCACTGATTCAATCGAGGCCGCGGGACTTGGCGGCAATCTCAAGGATTTCGGCTATCAGAATCACGAAATGGCTGTAAGAGAGCAGCTTAACGCTTCGATCCTGATCCTGCCGCTCAGAAAGGAACCTGAATATCGCGCCGTTCTTCCCGGGAAACTCTTTGAATATCTCGCCTCGCGCCGCCCTATTTTGGGAATAGGCCAGACTGACGGGGCTATGGCACGGATTGTCAGCGAGACCGCTTCCGGAGTGGTCTATGACTGGGATGACGAGAAGAAGATCCGGGCTTGGATAGATTTCTGTTGGGAGGAGTTCAAGAACGATGAGCTTCACGACAACACCTCGGATATCTCACGGTTCACCCGCCGCAACCTGACGACGAAACTGGCTGAGTTGCTGAATCAGATAACTGAAAAATAATATTCATAGATTATGGACAAGACTTTGATGAAGAAGATTGGAATATACGCCGGGATTGTGCTGCTGTTTCTGGTGCTGGCCTACGGCTTCGTGCCGGAGGTGCTGACCGGCAAGGTGGTCAATCAGAGTGATATAACCGGCTACAGGAGTATGTCGCAGGAGGCTGTGGCGTGGAACAACGCTCATCCTGATGACCAGACCCATTGGACGGATTCGATGTTCGGGGGAATGCCGACAACATCGTTTATGCCTTCCAGTGACGGGGACTGGACGCAGTCGCTGTACAATCTTCTTTTGAAGGGGAAGAGGCCGGCGAATTGGCTGTTCATTTCCTTGCTGGGGGCCTTCCTGCTGATGCTTTCGCTTGGTGTGGACAAGGTTCTGGCCATCGGCGGAGCGGTGGCTGTCACGTATTGCTCGTACAATTTCCAGATCATTCAGGTCGGGCACAACACAAAGATGCAGGCGATAGCGTTCCTGCCTTGGGTGCTCGCGGCGGTGATATTCACTTACCGCTCGGCGTTGCGACCGTGGCTCTGTTCGGCCCTTCGACAAGCTCTGGAGCCGGACAAACAGGTCGCTGAGCCTGTCGAAGCGGCCAAAGGCTGGAAATCCTGGCTTCCAAAGACTTTGCTCGGAGCCGTTCTGTTCGGTTTCGCTTTGAGTTTCCAGATTAAGGCCAACCATCAGCAGATCACCTATTATCTTGCGATAATGATCGTGATCTACGCGTTGTACTTGTTCTTAAGAATATGTCTGGAGAAAACAGGTCACTTCGGCGAGCGCAGTGACCGGCGTGGCGCTTTCGGCCGCTTTTTCGCCGCCAGCGCGTTGCTGCTTGTCATAGGCCTCGTCGGCATCGGCACCAACACCATCAAGCTCGCCCCGCTTTACGAATATACCCAACACACGATGCGTGGCGGCTCGGAACTCTCTCATCCAGAGGGTGGCGAGATCAACAGCTCCGGCCTTCAGCTTGATTACGCCACGGCCTGGTCTTACGGTTGGGAGGAACTTCCGAATATGATGATCCCGAACTTCAACGGAGGATCGTCAGCCGGATCCGTGAACCCAGACAAGTCAGAGGTCGTGAAACTATTCCGGCAGGCAGGGCAGGGCAACGCCAACGAGATCGCAAAATCCCTTCCTCTATACTGGGGACCTCAGCCGTTCACGGCCGGCCCTATGTATATGGGAGCGATAACGATATTCTTGTTCGTCCTTGGTCTGTTTCTCTATAAAGGCAAGGAAAAATGGTGGCTGCTGGCCGCGACACTCGTCGCCGTGTTCCTCGCTCTTGGCAGCCATATGATGTGGTTCACGAAACTGTTCTTCGACTACGCTCCGATGTACAGCAAGTTTAGAACCGTGTCTATGGCCTTGATAGTCTTGCAGTTCACTCTTCCTATGCTTGGCTTCATAACCCTTGACAGAATCCTGAGGCAGGAATATTCAAGGAAAGAATTTCTGAATGCGAGTTGGATCGCCCTTGCGCTGACTGCCGGATTCTGCCTGCTCTGCGCTTTGATTCCAAGCATCGCCGGCTCGTTCTCCGGCAGGGCCGATGCCCAGATGCAGGACATCATCGTGGATGCCCTCAAGGCTGACCGCAAGCATATTCTTTCAACTGACGCTCTTTGGTCAATGGTGCTGATCGTTGTTACCTTCGGCCTGATCCTTTGGGCCTACAGCGTCCCTAAGAACGCACCGAAGTCCTACGAAAGCGACCCTCGCATCGGCACCGCCCGCCGGACGCAGGCGATGGTTGGAATATGCCTCCTTGTGTTTGTGAATATGTTCGCGGTCGGCAAGCGTTATCTCAATTCGGACAGCTTCACGACTCCTCGTCAGTTCAACAACCAGTTCTCCGCCAGGCAGGTGGACAAGCTGATCCTTGAGGACAAGACACTGTCCTACAGGGTAGTCGATCTGAGTGCGGACATATTCAATGACTCTTTCAACCCTTATTGGCATAAATGTGTCGGAGGATATAGTCCGGCGAAGCTGCAACGTTATCAGGATCTGATTGACCGTCACATTGTCAAGGAGTTGCAGAGCGTGGCCGCGAACACCCACAATGCCAAGACCATTCAGGAATTCCAGAGCGGAATCAAGGATATTCAAGTACTTTCAGCGTTGAACACCAAGTACTTCATTCTTGGTGCTGATATGCCTCCGGTGGAGAACCTTGAGGCTTTCGGTCCGGCTTGGTTCGTGGATTCGTTCGTTCCGGCTGAGACTCCGGACGAGGAGATCGCGTTGATTGATTCCGTGGATTTAAGGCACACGGCTGTGATCGGGGCTGATTTCGCCGATGCCCGTGCAGGTTTTGTTAAGAATCCTGCCGGCAATGCAACTGATGGAATTTCAGAAATTTCTGCAGATGATCCTGCCGAAAGAACGGCTGAAGGTACGGCAGTGGGACTTGTCAATAGCCAGGCCACCGACTTCATCCAGATGACCTCCTACGCCCCGAACGAGCTCCGCTACCATTACAGCGCCGCCTCAGCCCGCACGGCCATATTCAGTGAAGTTTACTATCCGGACGGTTGGACCGCAACGGAGGATGGCGCTCCGTTGGATCTGTTCCGCGCAAACTGGATTTTCCGTGCCGCCAATCTTCCGGCCGGAGAGCACGACATCGTTATGCGTTACGAGCCGAAGATCTACACCGTCAGCGAGAAAGCCTCCAGGGCATCGTCACTGGCTTTGTTCGTCCTTCTGGCATTATCTCTGGCCGGAATTTTCCTTTCCGGAAAAGAGGTTATTAGATCCTGAATCTGTAAACCTGTCCGTTGCGCCCCTGTCTGCTGACGTGCATAACCATATAGAGCCATCTGCCCTTGATGGCCAGACCTTCCGGTTCGTGATGCAAATCGTTGAGATTGATGGTCTTGACAACCTTTTTGGCTTGCATATCCACTACGTGAAGCAATCTGTCGTGAGGCGGGAATCCATCCCCGAGATAGGCGTATTTGCCCTTGATGACACTGCCCTGGAACACTTTGATTCCTTCCGCATAGAATTCGTCCAGCACATCGTCCTGCGTAAGGTGAACCTCTCCGTTCCCGTCGGAGTCCTTCAATGCCGGAAGCCTGAATTTCTTTATCAGTTTCCGCATATCCCCACTTGAGCCGTAGGTGTAGATGATCTTGTTCTTTCTGTCGATGAACCAGTCGAACGACCCTGTGTAGCCCTCTCCGGTGTGGAAAAGCTTCTGGACAATCGTGCCGCCGTCCAAGGTGATGTCGGTCACATAACAGCAGTGGTCTCCTTTGCATCCAGAGATGTAAAGGAGTGGGAACTTTGACCCTTTTTCCACTCCGAATGATGCGTTGTTGCAGTGCGAGGTGTTCCCTTTGAGTTTGAATGTGGAGACGAACTCGTTCTTTTTCAAATCAATGACGACACACTGTCCTTTGTCGTGGAACACGAATCCATACTTCCCCCAGACGGCGAGTCCCTGCGTGGAACCTTTGACCTTGACATTCTCAGGAGTCAGTTTCCCGAGGTCGCACACAAATTCCGGAGTCAGTTCCGGCCCTTTATATTCCTGCGCCGAAGCCACCAAACCGGAAACCAGCGCCACCGCCAGCGCCGTGAAGATTTTTTTGATCATTGTCTTTACTTTTTATGAATATGATAAAGTTACATCTTTCCTTCCTTACCGCAAAGAAACACAAGGCGGAATTGATTATCTTTGCCGCAAAATTGTGACGCTATGAATCCAGTTACCGCAAGGCTGTTGAGCCAGCAGTTGATTTGTCCTCAGTTCACTAAACCGGAGGAGGTTGTGTCGTGGTTCGGGGCGATGCAGGGGCAGGAGTACCGGATGGTCCGCTGGGCGGTGGCGATGCGGACCAAGAGGCCGTCACTCAATGCGTTCGAGAAAGCATTCAACGATGGCCGGATTATCAGGACGCATCTGCTTCGCTGCACTTGGCAACTGGTTGCGGGTGAGGATCTTGGGTGGATTCTGTCCCTTTGCCGCGCGAAAGCTTTGTCAGGACTCCGAGGCTGGATGAGTGCCAACAAGATCTCCATCCCGGCGGAAGAGCAGGAACGGATTTCCGGAATATTCGAGGAAACATTGCTCCGGAAGCGGAGTGCCCAGAAGGCCGATTTTGTAGCCGCGCTCGCCGAAAGGGGAATCACGATGGACGACCACCGCCTGTCCTACCACATCCGTCTCGCGGAACTTTCAGGGCTGCTTTGCAGCGGCGACCTCCTCTCGATGAAAAGCACCTATTCCCTTGTGCGTGAGAAGATTGGAAATTCTTTGAATATCTCGGGAGAGGATGCCCTGGGAATGCTTGCCCGGAAATATTTCCGAAGCCACTCTCCGGCCACGTTCGAGGACTTCCTCTGGTGGTCCGGCCTGAATGTCAGCGACTGTAAGAAAGCTGTCGAAATCATTGGTGACGAACTCGTTAAGGAAACGTGGAAGGGCCGTGAGTTCTATATTCACGAATCCTGCCGCACCAGAGGATTCCGCTCTGGAACGGTTCACCTGATCGCACCGTACGATGAATATCTCATCGGCTACAAGAGCCGTGACGTCGTCCTTCCTCCCGAGCATTCCCACAAGGCTCACAGCAATAACGGAATATTCCAACCCGTCATCGCCCTTGACGGCGGGATCATCGGCAATTGGTCCCCGGCCTCCAAGACCGGCTGCTTTGAAATATTCAAGGATGACCTTTCCATCCCGGAAGATGCCCTCGCAGTCCGTTTCGCCGCTTACAGCCGGTTCATCTGTGGAGATTAACGCTTTGGCTATCAGGATAATAATAGACTATCCTCCCCACCAGAACGGCTGAGAGGAATGTGTGGAATAATGTTGATTATCAGCCTTTTACTCTCCACTCTATTTGGGTAGTTTCAGAAGGGGAACACCTCTGAACTCCTCCACAGCAATAGGTTATCGCTTGCTGACCGCTTTGAAATTTACAGTCAGTGGCTGGATTGCCTTACAGCGAATGCAGGAAGCCGAAGGCGTGGCTCCAGTTTTGGAAACCGAGGTCGGCCTTGCTTATCAGGATGTTGAAGTTGCCGGAGTCGTAGAAACGCATCTCAAGGTCGTCATCCTCATCGAGTTGGAGAATGTTGACAGTGTCCGGGAACTCATCGCGGATCTCCTCGAAGTACGGACAGCCGAGAATCTTGAAGCCGTCGGCATCGTCCTCGCACCCGGCGAAGTCAATGGCCATAGCCGGCTCGGCAAGTTCCTGATCGTCATCGTCCACAAGGATGCACGAATTGAAGGTCTCCATATTTATCTGCTTGGCGTACTTGACCTTGACGGCCTTCTTCGGCCACCGACCGAGCGGAAAATGCTCAGGGGAATCGTAACCGATGAACTCATCGATCGCCGCGAAGAAATAGAGCATTCCCTCGTGCGGCAGAAGACCATCCTTGTCGAAAGGTGCGATGTCCTCGCAGTCGATCTGACAGATGAACGTGAGGGGATATTCAGACTCCGTTCCATCCTCTTCCGTGATCTTCATCATCGGGTACTCCGCCTGAGGCGGCAGATCAGGGTTGCCCCACCATTTGCTGCAACAGAAAAGATTGGATTCCGTCTTTCTGGGTTTTAAGCTTATTGCCATATTGTTGATTCTGTTTTATTTGTGAAAATATCCGCCACGATGGCCGTGACGTTGTCCACGCCTCCGTTCCGTTTCGCGGCGTCGATCAAGGCCGCGCAGCTCTCCTCCGGAGATCCGGATGACAGCAGCCTTTCGATCGCATCATCCTCAAGCATATCCGAAAGGCCGTCAGAGCAGACGAGGATCCTGTCCGACTCCATCAGGCGGTTGCTGATGTCCTGGATGTAGGCCTCGGTGTCGCAACCGGCCCCGATGCAGTTGTACAAGGCCTTGCCGGCAGGAAGCGGAACCATATCCCTTTCGTGAAGAGTCTGATCCGAGGTCAGTTGCCTAAGCATTCCGTCCCTCAGGCGGTACGTCCGGCTGTCACCAATGTTCACAAGCAGAGCCTTTCCCCGCATCCAGACGATTCCGGTAAGAGTGCAGCCCATCGCCTTGCCCTGATGCTGCTCATTGGCCTTCAAGTTAAGCCCAGCGCTTATGTCCTCAATTTTCCGTTTCAGATCAAAGATCGGATTGTGATGCTCCAGAGACTTATCAAACAGGTAGGCCCGCAAGGTCTCCAAAGTGAACTGGCTGGCATATTCACCGCTCTCGTGGCCGCCCATTCCGTCCGAGATGAGAAGGCTGAAAGTCTCATTTTCAGAGACTTCCTTGCCCATATTCAGAGAATTGTCCCTGATTAGGTACATTCCGACGGATGCCATATCCTCGTTGTTGTCCCGTACGCATCCGACATCCGAGACGCAGCTGATTCTTAGTTTCATAGGCTATTCAACTGTGAATTTTAATGTGGCTATCTTAAGTTTTTGACCCTTGCGCAGCGTGTACCATTTGTTCTTTTCAAGTTTCACCCCGTCTATGGCCGTGCCGTTGGTCGAACCCAAGTCGCAGATTTTCCACTCGCCATCCTCGAAAGCGATCTTTCCGTGATGTCCAGAGACAAATTTACAACTTCCGAGTTCCGGGAATATCCCTCCGCTCCGTCCGAACTCGCCTTCCTTGACATAGAGCGTCATATCTTCCCCTTTCAAGGTCAGCAGAGCATCGAATATCTGACCGAAATCAATCTTTTCCAATGGTTTAGGCCCGGCAGATCCAGCCTGGCCAGCTGGCTTTGGCGCAGCCGCCGGTACCGAAGCGTTACCCTGATTATGCGCCGCGAAGAACTCCTCGGCGCTGACCAGCAACTCCCCGCAGCGTGGGCAGGAAGTCCCTTTCTTGGGTTGCCTGCATTCCGGGCAGAACATCAGATGCTTTCCGCAGAGATCACAGTAACGGCTGTCGTCATCGATCACACCTTGGCAGAACGGACATTTCATAGCAGATCCTCCTTTGTTATAGTCTTTGGTTTGGAACCCTCGTAAGCGGCCTGACGGTCAGCGCCCTCAGCGATGAGTTCCTTCATTTTTGAATATGCTCGGCCGGCCACCGCTGACTTGACTTTTCCGAACATATTCCTTACATCCCGCCCGTTGCCGAAGTCGAACGCGCGGTTGTCATACATATCTATGAAGCGGTCTTTCAGAATAGTTTCGGCCTCAGGCTCAATGGAATACCCTTCCTTGCGGCAATAGAGTCTGAATATGTCCATCAGCTCCTCGGGATTGTAGTCCTCGAATGTGATGGTCTTGGTGAAGCGGGACTTGAGGCCGGAATTGGAATCCAGGAACCGGCCCATCTCCCTCGTGTAGCCGGCGGCGATGCACACGAACCTGCCCTTGCGGTCCTCCAGCAGTTTCAGCAGCTCGGTCACGCTCTCGTTGCCGAACTCGTCGTGGTCGCCTTGGATCAATGAATATGCCTCGTCGATGAACAGGATTCCTCCCATCGCCCTGTCGATCGTCTCCCGTGTCTTCGGAGCGGTCTGGCCTTGGTACGGAGCCACCATGTCCGCCCTCGACACCTCGATCACATCCGGTCTCGCGATCACTCCGAGAGAGTACAGGATCCTGCCCATCAGCCTTGCTACAGTGGTCTTGCCGGTTCCCGGATTGCCGAGGAACAGATAGTGGTCAGGAACGATCGCGGTGAAGTCCCCGCCGGAAAGCTCGCTGTCCATCTTCTTCTGCCTCATCTCGTTGAGCATTGAACGGATCTCGTTCTTGACGCTTTCCAATCCGATCAGTGAATCCAGTTCCGCGAGGCACTCCTCCTCGGAAACCACTTTCGGCTCTTCGAACGGAATGTCCTCCGGAAGGATGGTGAAGAATGTTTCCTTGCCGACCTGGCTGTCAGGAAGCGCGTTGACCCTTGTTCCGATGTTCCCCAGCACGCTGTCGAGCATATTCCTTGCCTCACGGGCATTGCCGAAATCCTTCCCCGACTTTTCCGCCGAGAGCTTCCGGAACGCCTTAAGGGCTTTGTCCAGAGTGCCACCGGTAAAGGTGTAGCCCTGCCCTTCGGCCATCCGGCGGAAGATCTCCGTGAGTTCCTCCGGCGTGTAGTCGTCGATGTTTATCCTGTGCGTGAACCGGCTGGCGAACCCTTCGTTGGCCTTCATCAGGTTCCGCATCTTGTCCTTGTAGCCGGCGCAGACCACCACGAACTTGCCTCGGTCGTTCTCCATCCTGACCATCAGACGTTCAAGAGCCTTGATTCCCTCAGAGTCAGAACAGTGGCCCGTGTCATCGAACGGTGCGAGGGCGTAGGCTTCGTCAATGAACAGAACCCCGCCCATCGCCTCGTTCACGGCCTTGTCCATATTCTTGTCCGACTCGTTGGCGTATGTGCTGACTATGTCCTTGCGGCTCTTCTCAATGACCCGGTCGGTCGAGCATATTCCCATCGCCTTGAACAACTTGCCAAGCACTCTGGCCACGGAGGTCTTGCCCGTGCCTGGATTTCCGGTCAGGATGATGTTCACGGGACGGATCGATGCCTTGCCTCCGAACTCCATCCGGCGCTGCTGGAAACGCATCTCCTCCGCAAGATCCCTCAGGGCTTTCTTGACGGACTCCATTCCGACGAAAGAGTCCAACTCCTTCATCACGCTTTCCACCGAGATCTCCTTCGTGCCGTCCGGCCCGGCGATGTCCTCCCAGGTCAGGACTTTGCCCGAGCTGGCATATTCATCATCACTCAGACCCGCCGTTCTGGTGCAGAGCCGCTCGAAGCTGCGGTCGAAGGCGTTGCGCACCTCGCGGGCGTTGCCGAATGTGTCGGTGCGGCTAAGGTACATCCGCTCGAAATATTTTCCGACCTTGCCGGCCGCCTCGTCTGAAAGGGACAACCCCTTCTTTTTCACCATATTCAGGAATATCTCGGTGAGCTCCTTGCCGTTGTAGTCCTTGAACTCGATCTTCTTCTTGAATCTGGAGTCAAGCCCGGAGTTGGAGCGCAGGAACATCGTCATCTCCTTGGTGTAACCGGCGATGATGCAGATGAAGTCTCCGGCCCTGTTCTCAAGGTACGGCAGCAGGGTGTCTATGGCCTCCTGGCCGACCTTGTCGTCGTCCCCTTGCTTGAGGGCGTAGGCCTCATCGATGAACAGGATTCCGCCCATAGCCTTGTTGATGACCTGTTCGGTCTTGAGGGCTGTGTCTCCAACGTATTGTGAGACAAGATCTTTGCGCATAACCTCGACCAGATGGCCGCTCGGGAGTACCTGAAGGCTGCCCAGGATGTCGGCGAACAGCCTTGCGATCGTGGTCTTTCCAGTGCCCGGATTTCCGGTGAAGACGAAATGGCTCTTCAACTGCACAGGCTTGCCGGGATTGTCCCTTTTCTGTCTCTTTATGTTGTCGATGATGGAGCGGATCTCCTGCTTGACCTCCGTCAGACCTGTGAAGGCGTTGATCTTGTCCATAATCTGCTCCTCGGTGAGTTCCTCGAAAGGTTCCCTCTGGATGTCGGCGGCCTCGATCTCGCTTCCCCCACGACTGAACATATTGAAAGCGCTTTCCTCGGCGATCTTTCCGGCCAGGATTCCGTTCTCTTTTGTACACCCGTCCCTGAACATCTTCTTGAAGACCAGACCGAGTTTCCTCTCTGCGTCGGAACTGATCGGTGTGCGGAACTTATCCTTGACCAGAGACACGCACAAAGTCTTGAGGTCGCTGTCCTTGAACGGAGAGATGCTGAAACGGAACTCGAAGAGTGACAATGCGTTGCTGTTCGCTCTGATGAACGTTCCAAAACCGTCCTCAAGACCGCACAGGATGACTACCGGCATATTCACGTCAATTTTCATTCTTGCGAAGAGCTTGTCCAGTTGTGTGGATCCGCCTTGGGCGCTCACAAGATTCTGGCAGTTGGTGACCACAAGCACTCCGGTCTTGATTTTGGCAAGATTCTCGTCCAGTTTTGAATTGAACTCGTTCCAGTCTGCGGCATCCACGGTCTTCGGCCGGAGGTTATCCGTGATCTTGTTGTGGTAGAGGATTCCGGCCAGTTTCCCGGCAAGGTAGGTCTTGCCGGTGCCGGTTTCTCCGGTGATGATGCAGTCAAGTCCCGGACGGGTGTCGCTTCCTGTCCGCTTGCGGAACTCGGCCGTCTGCTCGCAGCGCTTGGTGAAACTTGCCATTGGCTCCTTGACACACTCCTTGGCGATCATCCCGTCCGGCATTCCAGCGGTCGCCGAACTTGCCGAAGCGACCGCTCCTGCAGAGCCTCTCTCCGCTTTGGCTGCTTCGACAGGCTCAGCAACCGCAGCGAGCCTCTCCCCGCACCATTTGCAGTACGAAGCCTCATTTCTGTTCGTCTTCCCGCACTTCTGACACGTTTTCATTGACCTTTTCTGTTATTTTGTTGATGGTGTTTCCGATCTTCGGATGATTCTCAGTAATCTTCTCAGTGTTGCTGATCCGTGGAATGAAAGCGATAGGGATGAGCAGCAGGAAAGCGGTTATCGCCCCCAGCACCAAATGCTTCAGCTTGTGCAGCAGGCTTTTCAGGTACTTGGACCGGTAGAACTTCTCGTTGGCGAACAACGATGAGACGAAGTTGTCCTCGCCAAGATCAAAAGCATAATGCAGTGGCTCCAGAATAGTCTGGTCCTCGCTCGGATTACACATCTTCCTCAGTTCGGAGGCACCCTCGTCACGGGAGAACATCTGCTTGGCGAACCACGCTATCGCCGCCACCACAGCCACGATTGTCACATAGATGATGTATCTGCCGAGGAACCATTTGCAGAGGAAATACACCGCGACAGTAAGGATGAAGAATCTGAATATGTAGGTGAACAGATTCCTGTCGTAATTTCTGTTGTAGAAGAATATGTTCAGCAGCAGCGGGAACACGATTCCTCCTCCCCAGACCCAATAGACAGACTTGCCGACATTGTCCAAGACAGGATAGTCTAAGGCACCGATGACGAGCATAAGCAGCATCGCAAGGCACGGTATGAGCCAAAGGATCACGGCCGCAATCTTCTCCAACAGTCCCAGAAGCAGGACTGGCGGCCGGAACTGATGCCATCCGACGGCTGTCGTGGCCTCGTTGTAGCGCTTGAAGTTCTCGTCATCCTTGTCGTATTTCCCTATGAGTTTCAAGTATTTGACAGTGAACCTCTCGTAGGTCAGCCGCTTGCTCAGATCCCTCTTGGGATTCTCTTGCAGCTTGACGGCGAACCAAGCGTCCAGAGCGTAGAAGTCCAGCGCCTCCCGGATCTCATCGTCCTTGATCTTGTTCAGGTCGTCAAGATTGTAAACGGTCTCCCCAGAGGCCGGGAAATAGAAAAACGCCGGTTCGGAAAGTCCCTCCGCCGCCTTCATCATAGCGATGTCCTCGTTGTAAGGGCCTGATTTCCCGATGTTGTCCGCACTGTCGTAGTCCGTGCAGTAGGCGACCCATTTGTCCTGCGCGGCGAACCTGTCCCCCTTGCTGATGAAGAATTTGTGCAGGTAGGAATCCTTGTAGTCGCCTTGGAACGACTTGAGCAGCAGATCGGCCAGCGAGGCCGGGCACATCCCCGAATATGGATTGATGTCGGAGTACCAATCCTTGTACATCTTGTCCCTCTCGCTGTCGAAGACGCTGCGGTAAGCGCAGAAGGCGACATTGATGAGCAGCCCGATCGCCTCTCCGTCCATCGCGTAGTTAGGATCTTTCGGGTCAGTGATCAGGCTGATGTCAGCCGCCGGATTGATGGTCTGGATGACCAGTCTGTACAGCATCTCGTAGTCCTTGATGCCTTTGCGGACCTGGATCAACCTGTCAGCGTCCTTCTCGGAGAAGACCCTGACCATCTCGGCGAACCCGAGCGAGCAGAGGAACTGCTTGTCCTCATCCGCCACGACCCTATATTCAGAGCAGAACTTCACCACGTCCATAACGTTGTAGCAGTCCACCTCAGTGAACTTTTCCTCCTTGCCTGTCTTCTTGCCTTGCAGGGTCCGGAAATATTTCCGATCGTATATTCCCCAGACTATCACGCTCTTGGCATAGCCGAAGCTGTCTTTCAGTGCGGCGCAGGTCCTTGAATATATTCCGTCAGTCTCCTTTTTGCCGAGGCGGACATCGCTGTAGAGGTAAACAGGGTTGTTTCTGTCGCTCAGGCTTGAGCCAAAACCACCGTCGCCGTTGAGGAGCTTGTTGACATTCACGCAGACATTCCCGTTGCGGTTGTAGAACGGCAACTGCGGATCGAGGGCCAGAGCGGCGGCATAAAGTCCCGCCAGCTGGTTCTTCGGGTAGATTCTCTCCACGATGTCGTTCAGCCTCACCTCCATCTCAGGCATCACCCGGCTGATCCAGCCGCTGATCTTGCCTTTGTAGAGGTAGGCCGTTCCGAGGGCTTGGTCCTCCATCATAAACTGGGCCAGCTCCTTGGCAGTGTGTGCTATCTTGTTCTTACCGGAATCGAAGACAATGCGCAGAATCTCAGCGTCTTCCACTACCGGAATATTCTCGCCCTCAAGGGTTCTGCGGATCTCGTCGTAACTCCATCTGTTCTCCGGCTTGCCTACCAGAAGCCCTCTGGTGATTGTCCGCAGTGGCTCCGGCATATCCTCCGGCACAGGCAGCTTGCCCTGGATCTTGAGTTTCACCAGTTCGGGTTCCTTCTTGCGGAACTCGCTGTCGCCCATCCACATAGAGAGTACGGACATTCCGAGGGCGTAGTAGTCCGACGCGGCCGTCATTATCGCATAGGTGACATCTCCGATCCTGGTCGTGTTGGCGTAGAGTTCAGGTGCCGCATAAATCACGGTTCTGGATTGCGGAGTGTTGACACTTCCGTCTTCTCCGAGAATGTCGGCGATGCCGAAATCCGAAAGCACGACCAAGCCAGATGCCTTGTCAGTGTAGAGTATGTTTTCTGGTTTGACATCCTTGTGCAGCAGTCCGACCTTGTGCAGCTCGTTGAGGTTTCTGGCGATCATAGCGGTGATCTGGAGGATCTCCGCGGCGTTCTTCCTGAGGTCGTATGTGGCCACCGAGCCATCCTTGCACAGCGGCATCAGTACATAACCTCTGTCCTCGCCACCGACATTGACCGCCCCTGTCTCAAGAATATCCACGATCGCGGCCTTCCCTTTCAGCCGCTCCAGTCTTTTAAGAATATCCTTGCGTACGCCATTGCCCCGGCGGTACAGTTTCAGGGCGAAGTTTCCCTTCGCCGAACTGACCACATAGACCTCGGCCTCGCCTCCGTTGCCGATCAGTCTGTCAACACTGTAACGGTTGCCTCTGAGGGTGATCTCTTCTTTTGCCTGGATCTTGGCCGCATCGTCCGCCGTTCCATTCGCGGCCGCTGTGCCGGTTGTCCCGCAAGTGAAAGTTGCCTTTGCGGTCACGGTTCCTGAATATTCAGAATCAGATTCGGTTCTGCACGCGCTTGTCGCGGTGATGTCCGCTACGGCTGTGCCGCTGTCTGCTATGGTTCCTGCCATAATTCTTTTTATTGTAAGCTGTTATCCTATGCTGACCTTGTGTTTCTATTTGAAATCCAGTATCTTTTCTTCCTTATATTCATAGACCCATTTCCCGCCGTGCCACGGTTCGCAGCACTCGCTCGGGCAGTTGTGCCAGCATCCGCAGAAGTTGCAGACCCAAGCTTCTCTGCCCTTTGTCAGGATGACCTTCTCCACAGGCAGCTTTCTGGCCGAGAAATAGTTCCGTTGCTCTTGCGGAGTGGAACCCACCGGCGGAAGCATTCCTTCCAGAGCCTTGTTCAGTTCCTCCTGGATTTTTGAATATTCAGCCCGCAGCTCGGCCTTGCTCTTCGGTCGTTGTGCCTGTTGTTGTTTTCCGTCCAGTGGCTGGGCTTGCTTTCCGTCCGGTCCCTGAGCTTGTCGAAGGGCCGGTGCTTCGACAGGCTCAGCAACCGACCCGCTCTGTCGAAGCGTGGTCTTTCCCAGCAACTCCTTGAGCCTCAACACATCCTCCGGCAACTCAACCTCCTTGCTTTCCTGTCCAGTAACCTCCTGCTCCTCAGCCTCAATCCTCGCCAACAACTCCGCCGCCTGTACCGCCAGTTCCGCCGCCTTGACAAACTGTGGATCCTTCAATGCCCTTTCCTGTTCCTTCTTCGCCGCAAGCGTCAACGGCTCATTGCATTTCCGGCAGAATCCACCGGCGTTCCTGGTTCCGCATTTCGGGCAGACAATTCCGCTTCTGCTCATCCCGCACTCCGGACATTCATCCTCTCCGCGAGGAATGTCCGCCCCGCAGAACGTGCACCAATCCACAAGCGAATGCCCACAGGACGGACACCATTCCCAGCTTTTCTTCACCGGCTGCCCACAGTGTGGACATCCGATGTCATCGGAAGACGCGCGGATCTCATTCACTTGATTCAGGATGCTTTCCTTGTACAGTTCCTTTTGCTTGAGCTGGGATTCCATATTCGTAGATTCTTATGGTTCTATTGTTTCTTTCAGTCAAGAGGCATCGATAAGACTACTTCTTAGTTTTTTGGAAGTTCGATGACAAACCCCGAAATCACCGGATAGTGGTCGGAAATGTATTTGACACCGAATTTCTGCTCATCAATGACGTTGAAAGTCCGCGCCTCGGCGTTGCGGTAGAAGATGTGGTCTATCATTTGAGGTCTGGCTCCGTTTCGGCCGAAATCATTGAAAGAAGGGGTTTTGTCCGCCTTTTTCACGGTTTTCCCGGATTCTTTCAAATAGGTGGCCAGCGGCTTGAGAGCCTTGTCCTCGCTGGTGGTGTTGAGGTCACCAGTCATAAACACGACCGCATTGTCCCCGGCGATCTCCTTGATCTTTTCCACCATCAGGGCAGCGCTCTCCTGCCGCGCCTTCACCCCCGTGTTGTCAAAATGCGTGTTGAAAAGGAATATTATCTGTCCGGATTTCCTGAAACGGAGCTTGACCCAGTTGGTCGTCCTTACATATTCAGCGTCCCAACCTTTTTTTTCGGGAGTTTGGTCCTCGTTGAGCCAGAATGTGCCGTAGTCCAGCAGCTCGAACCTGTCGGCAAGGAAGAAGATCGGGTTGAAGCCGAACTCGGAATCCTGGTTGACGGTTCCGGGTTTTCCGTTGCCGTCGATCATAATGTACTTCTTCAACTCGTTCATCAAGAAGGACTTCTGTCCTAGTGCCGCCTCTTGGAGACCGATAATGTCTGGAAGATATTTCCTGATCGCCTTGACGCATCCGGCCTTCCTGCTTTCCCAATTGTACTTTCCGGTGTCCGCCGGGAACTGGATCCGGATGTTGAACGACATCACGCTGGCTTTCTCACTCTTGGCCTCCGCCTTGATTCCGGACAGTGCCAAAACAGTGATGACAGCGGTCACTAACAATAATATTCTTCTCATAAACCAAAAACTTCTTTTAAGAAAACAAGTCGCCATATATTTCTAAGGTGCAAACCTTTGGGCAGAACTTATTACTTGGTGATTCTCGCCACCCAGCCACCGCCAGGGGCAAGATGGATGTTCACTATCCCGTCCGCCGGGATCTTCGCGGAAGTTTTCTTATAGTCTCTGGCCGCCCTGTCAGCGTTGATTCCATCTTGGAAGACGGTCATATTCCCGCCTCCGATGAAGCTTAGGTCAAGGGTAAGTTCGCGCGCGTCCCAATTCGTCAGCGCTCCGACGTACCAAGTGTCTCCGCTGCGGCGGGCCACGGCGACATATTCACCGATCTCTCCGCAAATCGGAACTGTCTCGTCCCAGACGGTAGGAAAGCCCGCGATGAACTCCGTGCACTCCGGTTCGGCCATATAGTTGGACGGAGAGTCGCAGAGCATTGTGAGAGGTGCCTCGAAGATGGCATATTCAGCGAGCTGACGGCAGCGGGTTCCCTGGCTCATCGCCTCGGATCCGATAGGGTGGTAGTTCTTCTTTATGGCGTTGCGCATCGCTCCCTGGGTGTAGTCCATCGGTCCGGCCACCATCCTGACAAACGGAATCGTCACATCGTAGGTGACCTCGTCGTAGCCTTCCGGACTCCATTTCAACTGCTCCAGTCCGGCAACGCCCTCGAAATTAAGCACATTCGGGTAGGTTCTCTGGATGCCGGCCGGCTTGTAAACTCCGTGAAAATCGATCAGCAGATGGTTCTCGGCGGCGATCTTCGCCATCTTTTCGCAGAACTTCACGGCCTGTTGGTCGTCCCTGTTGATGAAGTCGATCTTGAAGCCCTTGAAGCCCATCTGAGCATAGTGGCTCATCGCCTTCTCAGGATTCTTCACGATGCTGTTGTAGCTGGCCCAGAGGATGATGCCGACGTTCTTGCCGCCTGCGTAGGAGACGAGCTCCTCAAGATTGATGTCCGGGTTGATCAAGAACAGGTTCGCCTTCGCTCTCTGCGCCCAACCCTCGTCCATAATGATGTACTCGATGCCGTGCGCGGCCGCGAAGTCGATGTAGTACTTGTAGGTCTCCGTGTTGATTCCAGCCCGGAAATCAACCCCGTAAAGATTCCAGTCGTTCCACCAGTCCCAGGCCACCTTGCCAGGCTTCACCCAGCTCCAGTCCGTGTTTTCGTCTGCCGGAGTCGCCAGCTGCCAGACCAGATCCATCTCCATCAGCGATTTTGCGTCGGAAGTGATCCCGATGACCTTCCACGGGAACTTCTGCCCGGCCTCGACCTTGGCGATGTAGTCGGCGTAATCCATATCCTGATAGACGTACACCCCGTTAGGTCTCAGCCCGATCGGGTAAGGCGCGCGGACGCTCTTCAGGCTTTTGCCGCCCTGCCCGTTGAGGAACATTCCAGGATATCCGAACAAATCCGACTCGGTGATGACGATCTTCACCCCGTCAGCCGCGTCCACCGTCATCGGAAGGAACGCCAGCTTCGCGGGATCCATCTCGGACAAATGAATATGCTCGTAGGTGTTCTCAAACGAGTTGACGAACTGCTGCTTGAATGTCTTTCCGTCATCGCTCTTGACATAAGGCACCCACGCTGTCCAGTCCTCGGCGAAATTGAACTCGGTAAGCTCGTCAGTCACAGTGAATTCACCAGACTTGGCCGTCGAGATGAACCTGTAGGCCACCCCGTTGTCGAACGCCCTGAACTCCACGTTGTACCCCTTGAATTCCAGCGTCAGGAAATTGTAAACATCGTCCACGGTCGCCTTCTTGTAATTCATCGCCGGAATGCCCTTCACATTGTGGCTCCCTTTCCTGCTCCTGCGAACTCTGTCCGCTCCGCCGAAGCCCGTCCCGTCCTCAAATGTCATCGAGATCTCAGACGGTGTCAGGAGCGCGACCCCATCGCGGCTTATTGAATATCGCAGCCCGCCCCCCGCAGAGATCTCCGCCACAATCCTCCCGTCCGGAGAGGAAAGCGACCAATTATTCCGCGCCCCGAAGGCCACCAAAGGCAAGCAGATGAGCATCGCCGCCGTCAAAAGAAGTTGTTTCAGTGTCATATTACCCATAGAATGAAGCTGATTTCAATAAAATTCAAAAATAATCATTTTGCCGAATTTTACCAAAACAGGAATATTCGATAATCCAAATCGATAATTCAGGACTGTCTATCGTAGTATATTTTTACATTATACCTTTGCGATAACCGTCTAAAATCGGCAAGGAGACTGGCTTTGGATTCCCAAAGCCGTAACTTATGAGCATAAAAATGAGTAATATGCTATTAACCTGAAATTTATTATTTAGAAAATAAATGATTTCTCTTCTTTCTGCAAGAAAAGCATTAACTTTATACGCATAAATATTAACAACGTGTCTTTCATCAAAAGATACCGGCGATAATTATAGGATAATATGACTCAAAATACCAACGATATCCCGGAGCTGCAGTCGCCTTTAGAGCAGCTGCGGGAGGTGGATGCCGATGGGAGAGAATGGTGGAACTCACGTAAGTTGGCACGGGTGATGGGGTATGGCAAGTACTGGAACTTCGAGCGTGTCATTGCCAAGTCGCAGGCTTGGGCTTCGCGGAAGGGTTACCATCTGGGAGAGCATTTCGTGGAGATTACCGAGATGGCGGAACTGGGCAGTGGGGCGGTCAGAGAGGTGACAAGCATTCGGCTTTCTCGTGCCGCTTGTATGGCTGTGGTGATGAACGCCGACCAGAAGAAGGAGATGGTAAAGGTGGCGCGGCAGTATTTCAGCTCGACGATGACTCCTGATGTGGCGGTGAGGAGTATGGAGTCATCCGTGCTTATGTACAAGGGAGGACGAGGCAAAGTACAAGTGCAGGTCATTTTCGACACGAATACCTTTTGGCTCTCTCAGCAGAGGATGGCAGAGTTGTTTGGAGTCACACAACAGAATATCAGTTATCATCTGACACAGATTGAAGAAAGCGGTGAACTCCATTTGTCCGATGCTTGCAAAAAAGTTTTGTTACCTTCGGACAGATGGTCCGGTGAAGTGATGATGTACAACCTTGACGTGGTGATTGCCGTGGGCTATAGGGTGAACAGCTACGAGGCGACACAGTTCCGAATCTGGGCGACGGGTGTCTTGAAAGAATATCTCACGAAGGGCTTTGTACTGGATGATGAACGATTGAAGGGGAAGGATGTCTTTGGAGCGGACTACTTTGATGACTTGCTTGACCGCATACGAGAGATTCGCCTCAGCGAACGTCGTTACTATCAGAAGATAACAGACATCTATAGTGAATGTAGTTCCGATTACGACAGGGATTCTGAAGAGACACGTCTGTTCTTCAAGATGGTGCAGAATATGATGCACTATGCTGTCACTAAGCAGACTGCGGCAGAGATTATCTACGATCGTGCCGATGCGGAACGCCCTCATATGGGCTTGACTGCTTGGAAGAATGCTCCCGATGGCAGAGTCGTCAAGTCGGATGTGACTGTGGCCAAGAACTACCTGAGTGAAAAGGAAGTTGATTCCTTGAACAGACTGAGCAATGCTTTCATTGACATCGCGGAACAAAGGACCGAGGATCATATCTTGATGACTATGGCGGACTGGTCTGACCTTTTACAGAAGTATATGAACCTTAACGACCGCCCTATACTTCCTGATGCCGGCAAGGTGACACACGAGCAAGCCGCCAGGAAGGCTCTCACTGAATATGATAAGTTCCGGGTCATTCAAGACCGTGAAATCATGTCCGATTTTGACCGTCAGATTGAGTTGCTGTTCGGTGACAAGAAATAGAAACAGCACGTGGGAATTTGCGCACGAAAAATTCGTATCTTTGGACTTTATTCGTTTCGGGCGGATGCCTGGTAACGGAGGTTGAGAGAAAGACGGTCAGATGAGAGGTTTTTTCAGATGCATATTCATTGGCATGGCGCTGCTTGCGGGGAGCGGGCTGCGGGGGTGGTGCGCCACGCCTGAGTTTGTCGATTCGCTGCGGACGGAACTGGAGCGCAGGAATATTCCGGAGCGGATCCTTTTCCTGCCTTTGGCGCTTGCGGACCAGCGGGCGGACGATGGGAGGGAAGGAATATGGTCGCTCACGGCGCTGGACGCTATCAGGGGGAAAGCTCTTTGTCGGAAAACCGCAACCGAATCGGATAAAGGAACCGGGGATGTGGCAGAGGTGCTGATGACGAATGACGGAGAGGTGGTGAGGACGGAACAGGATCGAGGCGTAGCAAGCAATTTGATAGGTAGAAGCACTTGTGATTTGGACTCTACGGATGTTCGTTTCGATGATTATCTTTCCACCGAGATAGCCCTTGACCGTTTGCAGGAACTCTTCAATGAATATGGTGACTGGAATATGTCGATAGTGGCATTCGCCACCAGTCCAACGGCGCTGGCCGTGATGGATTCCACTTCGTTTGCCAATGCCCCGATCCTTAAGAGTTTACAAAAGGCTGGGGAGGAATATTCAGAAAACATTCCTGCGGCGTTTGAGAGGATAGGTTCGCTGGCGGCCAAGAGGAAGGCGGAGAGGTTGGCGTTCCTGCAGGAGCAGGCGGCGCTTAGGAAGGCCCGGCTGGACTCGCTGCGGAAGAGACAGGCGGCGAACACCGACAGGATTACCTACACTATCCGCCGGGGCGACACGCTGGGTGGAATCGCTGCAAGATACCGTGTCAAGGTCTCCGACCTGAAGAGATGGAACAACCTCAGGAGCGATATGATCCGTGAGGGACGTAAACTGGTGATTTACAGATAGTCATTATGAAGCAATATAAGGTACTTTTGTTTTTTCTTTCCGTTTTCCTGATCCTTTTCGCGATCTGGTTCGTTTATCCATCGAAAGGCGTTCAGGTAGGAGATTTGAAATTGAGGTTCCCGTCCTATGGGGCCTATCTGGCCGACCTTCAAGACAGTACGGCGGAGGTTGACGTTGATTCCGTACTTCTGGCCGTGCAGAAAAGCTACGAGATGGTCGAAGGCTCGACGGACACGCTGCGCTACTACTATGACTACATAACCTCGAACCCCAACCGCATCTGTCTGCCGGATGATGACTACACGTTCTTTGACTCGCTGTTCGTGGAGATGGCCGCGGCGGCTGATTCGGGCCGCACGGTAAGGATTCTGCACTACGGTGACTCCCAATTGGAAATGGACAGGATCTCGGCTGTGCTGAGGCAGGATCTTCAGGAACGCTTCGGCGGCTCCGGGCCGGGAATGGTACCGATGATCCAGCGGATTCCGACCGTCTCTCTCTCGCAGAACGCTTCCGGAAGCCTGACCCGCTATGCTATGGTGGGGGACTCGCTGACAAGGAAGGCCCCGCACAAGCGCTACGGGCCTCTGACACAGTTCACAGAGGTCAGCGGCAACGGAACGTTCACGTTCACCAGAACCAAAAACAGGTATTCCCAGGAGTTGGTCAAGTCGATCTCAAAGGTTTCCGTGCTTCTGGGGCAGAATTCCGCAGGCTTTGGAATGACCCTGAAATGCGACACGTTGCCGGTAAGGGAAACCGTTATCGACTCGGCCAAGGCTGGGGTCTCGATGGTCACTTGGGAATTGCCTTGCGATGTGGAGAAAGGCACGATCAGCTTTTCGGGCAACGCTGAGATCTATGGAATAATGCTGGACGGAAAGGGAGGCGTGACCGTTGACAACGTCGCCTTGCGGGGATGCGCCGGATTCATATTCTCGTCCATCAACCGCCAGGTGATGAAAGAGAGTTTCGCGAAGATGGACACCCGCCTGATAATCTTACAGTTCGGCGGAAACGCGATGCCGGGAATAGCCTCGAAGAAGGCCATTTCCTCTTACGTGAGGAAGATCGTGATGCAGTTTGACTACTTCAAGGAGGTCGCTCCGGAGGCCAGGCTGATGTTCATCGGCCCGGCTGATATGTGCAAGAGCGTGGACGGGAATCTGATAACCTGGCCGCTTCTGTCGCAACTGAATGATTCCTTGAAGGTTAACTGCCTTAAGAACGGTGTTGCCTACTGGGACACGTTCAACGTGATGGGAGGCCCGGGCTCGATGAGGAAATGGGCGAGCCACAATCCCGCCCTCGCCGGCCCCGATCATATTCATTTCACACACAAGGGAGCGCTTGAGATCGGAAACGCGCTCGCCAAGTCCTTCATTCTTTACCACGACTTCTACAAGCTCCGTCAGGAACTTTCGGACGAGGCTGTAGGAATATATCTGCGCGACCTGCGGGACAGCCTCAATCCTCGGCCCGCCGTGCCTGACACCTTGACAAAGATAGAGTTATGAGACGTTTCCTGACATATTCATTGCTCTTTTTGCTGCTTCCGGCGACCCTTTGGGGGCAGTCGCTGCGGAAGGTGGTTCCTGAATATGATTTCGCGCGTTTCGAGAAGAACCGGATTGGGTTTCAGGGAGACAGCTCAGCCTTTGAGAGGCTTTTCGAGAAGATGGATTCCGTGCTTTTTCTGGGCAAAGGCAACCTTAGGATTATGCACATAGGCGGGTCTCACGTGCAGGCCGGGACTTTGACGCGGCAGTTACGGAACGACCTTCTGTCTTTGAGAACGGCTTTGGACGGGGGCAGGGGGCTGGTTTTCCCGTTCTCCGCCGCCCACACGAACAATCCAAGCAGCTTCACGACAAGTTACGAAGGGTCCTGGAAGGTGACGAAGAATGTCCAAAGGGAGCCGGATCATAGGCTTGGACTTACTGGAATATCCTTGAGCGCGTCGGATGACAAGGCTTCGGTGATGGTCACCACTGTGGCCAGGGATCCGAAACCGCAGGATCCGACGTTTCGGTTCAACGAAGTGAAGGTCCTTGGATATTCATCAGCAGGAGAGAGAGTTCCGGTGGTGGTTTTGGCTAAGGGTGACACGCTGCAAGGGTGCCGGGCGGATTCCTGCTGGTCTTTCGGCCTTCCCGCGTTTGCGGACTCCGTCAAGATCGCGACCAAGGGGCACGGCGAGTTCACCTTGACGGGAATATTCCTGGACAACCCTTTCCCTGGCATCTCTGTGACTGGAATAGGAGTGAACGGAGCATCGCTCGGGTCATATTCAAAGTGCCCGGATTTGATGAATGATTTGAGGCTGGTGAATCCGGATCTGGTGATTTTAGCCGTCGGGATCAATGACGCGACCGCCGCGAATTTTTCTGTGGATGATTTTGTCGCGCGCTATAAGGTGCTTGTGTCGCAGATTCGTTCGGTGAATCCCGACTGCGCTCTGCTGTTCGTCTCCAACAACGACAGTTTCAGGAGGATACGCCGTAAAGGCTATGTCGTGAATTCTAACGGCAAGTTGGCTGAGCAAAGCTTTTTGAGGCTCGGAAAGGATTGTGACGCAGGCGTTTGGGATCTGTTCGACATTATGGGAGGACTCGGTTCGATGAGGAAATGGGAAGAGGCCGGCCTCGCCAAGAGGGACAAGATTCATTTTACGGAAAAAGGTTATGAACTGGTGGGAGACCTACTGTTCAACGCATTGATGGATAAGTATGTGGAACATTTAAAGAAAGGTAAGTGATGGGATTTTGGGACGTTGCCGCTGACTTTTTCAAGAACCTGTTCTCTTTTGATCAGGCGCATCCGTTGTTGTTCACCCAGTTCTATTTCTGGGCGTTCTTCGCCATCGTGCTGGCCTTTCTGTGCGTTTTCAAGAACAAGGTCGTGCTTCGGAACGCCTTCCTATTCTTTGTCAGCCTATTTTTCTACTACAAGACGAGCGGACTGTTCCTGATTCTGTTCGGCTTTGTGATTGTCTATAACTACCTTGCGGGATTTGTTTTGGGCGGGGTGAAGAAGGATTTCTGGCGTAAGGCGATTGTGGTTCTAAGCGTTGTGGTCGATCTGTCGCTCCTCTGCTACTATAAGTACGCCTACTTCCTGACCGATGTCGTGAATAATCTTTTCGGAACGAAATTCATTGTGAAAGATTGGTTTGCGGTAGTCGGCAACCAATTGACAGGCTCACAGGCCTTCAGTGTGGATTCGATCTTCCTGCCGGTTGGCATCTCGTTCTTCATCTTCCAGGCAATAAGCTATGTGGTGGATGTCTCACGCCGGACAATCGGTCCGATCAAGAACTTTTGGGATTTTGGATTCTATCTGAGTTTCTTTCCTCAGCTCGTGGCCGGCCCGATCGTGCGCGCAAAAGAGTTTTTTCCTCAGCTTCACAAGCCGTTCTTCCTTGCCCGCAGACAGTTCGGAATAGCGATTTTCTGGATCCTGAACGGACTGGCCAAGAAGTTGATTCTGAGTGACTATCTGGCTGTGAATTTCTGCGACAGGGTTTTCGAGAACCCTTTGCTTTACACCGGTTTCGAGAACCTTACGGCCTTGTTCGGCTACTCGCTTCAGGTCTATGCCGACTTCTCCGGGTACACGGACATCGCCACCGGGGTCGCTATGCTGATGGGCTTCTACCTGCCGAAGAACTTCAATTCCCCGTACAAGGCCCGTAACGCCGGAGAGTTCTGGAAACGGTGGCATATTTCCCTTTCCAAATGGCTCCAGGACTACCTTTACATCCCGCTTGGAGGCAACCGCAACGGCACATTCGGCTCGTATGCGATCATCCTCGGAATCGCTTTCCTGGCATCGGCTCTGGCAAAGAACTGGTGGGTTTTCGGAGTCGTTCTCGTGATCGCCGCCGTTTTGGCCATCCTGATAACTTTCTGCAAGAAATACCGTAAGGAACTGATCTCGGACATCAACAGGATGGACACGATGCTCCTTGGCGGCCTCTGGCACGGCGCCAGCTGGAACTTTATGATCTGGGGCGGTCTGAACGGCCTCGGAATGCTGATCTACAGGTTCTGGAAGAGCTGCAATGTCTATGTCAGGACGCTCGTCATAGGTCTCGTCTGCCTGGCCTTTTATATTCTTAAAATCACTGTGCCGGCTTCGGTGTTCAATATGTTCTTCGTCTGGACGTTGATCATATTCATAGGCGCGGCCGTGCGGATGCTCTATCATCTTTGTCGCTTCAAGGCCGCTTTCTCGTGGCTCGAGACAGGTTGGGCGGTCGCTATGACGTTCATATTCATCACCTTCACCCGCCTTTTCTTCCGGAGCGGCTCCAACCTGAACCCTGCCGAGGCGAACGAGAAAGCGTGGAGCACGGCAAAGAATATGGTCGAGCGCATCGGCGGCGACTGGGATCTGTCCCTCATCCCGCAGATGGTCCAGCAGCACCTCGGTGTGATTCTCGTCTTCGTCATCGGAATGATCATCCATTGGCTCCCCGAGAACTTCAAGCGCCGCTACCGCCTCTGGTTCGCCTCGATGCCCCTCCCTCTGATGGTCCTCGCCTGCGTCCTCGCCGTCTTCATCATCTGCCAGTTCATCACCGCCGACCTACAGTCGTTCATCTACTTCCAGTTCTGATGATGAGGATTGCGTGTGGCACTTAACCAGTTGAAAATGAGGAATAAGACCGATCATCTGGTGCCGTTTGAAGTACCATGTAATCCGTTTTCCTCCTTGATAATCAGCATTTTGGGTGCCACGAACATTTGTAGACCAGACCATCTCTAAAAGGACTGCGAATATTGCCGCTAAAACTCCGTCCCGGCGGAGCCGTAAACCTTTCCCGATTACAAAATGCGTTCACGTTAATGTGCCACAGAAGTGGGTGAGGGCACGCTTTGGCTGAAAAAGTCTAAGCTTAGAGCAATAGTTTTTCAGCCGATGTGCTGCTGGAGTGGGCTTCAGTGGCACATCGGCTGAAGGTGTTTTGTAAGAAAGAGGGTGCCCGCCGTGATTGTCGGTTGAAATCCAATCATAAAAAGAGGTTGTGTACAATTCTGAAAAAGAACACACTGCGGGCCTATAAGCCCAAAGGCGAGAGCGAGGAGAACCTGCATATTATGAAGAAGATCGATAAGGAGCACATTGAGCACCCAGCTAAAGGCGTAGTGGGTATGACAGACTTTCTTCTCGAAAACAACTTTAGGGTCGGCCTCCGCAGAGTGCGTCGTTTAATGCGCCTGATGGGCATGCAGGCCGTATACAGGAAGCGCTCACTGAGCACTTTGGGCACAGCCAAATATATCAAGCCTTATCTGCTGAGAGGACTCAAGGTTGACCACAGGAATCATGTGTGAAGCATTGATATCTCATACATTCCCATGAAGAACGGCTTTATGTATCTGACCGCAATAATAGACGTCTACAGTCGCTTCATTGTAGGCTGGAGCCTGCATAACTCACTCGATACGTCAAATTGCATAGAGGTACTCAAAAGAGCCTTTTCAAGGCATGGAGTACCGGAAATAATCAATTCCGATCAGGGCTGCCAGTTTACGGGCAAGGAATGGGCTGACGCCTGCTCTCAGCACTCTGAAATGAAGGTCAGCATGGACGGCCGCGGCCGTGCTAAAGACAATATCTGGATAGAAAGATTTTGGAAAACGATAAAATACGAGTATATTTACATCCAGCCGGAGGAAAACGGCGCGGATCTGTTCTTTGGAATCAAGAGATTTATTGACGACTACAACTACCACCGTCGTCACCAAGGAATCAACCGTACAGTACCAAGCAAGCTCTACATTCGTCAGGCAGCTTGGTCTTAACTAAGAACAACAATGTACCTGTTTAAATAACGATAGTATTGTAATCGACATTCTATGTTCCAAAATTATGAGAAGTGTTATACTTAATATAGTCTACTATGTTTTAATCCCGATAGTGTTGATATGGAGTATAGTTTATTATTGTTGGGACGGGTATAATTCATATAGAATCAAGCACTATGGCCAAGATGCCGTGGCTGTCGTGACACGAAAATGGTCTGGAACCTTGGATTATGATATTGAGTTTGAAGGGAAGTATTATCGTAACTCAATTCGTGTTAAAAAGAAGGTTTTTAGAGATGTCGTTGTCGGGGAACGTTTTTATGCGCGAATATTGGCGGATAGGATGAGGTACCATAAAAATTATGGTATAACACCAAGTTATATTAGGATAATTTTAACCCCATTGCCATCTTGCTTTCAAGATGTGGAGAAAGAACGATTAAGGATAGATTCAATATATAATGCGGATAGAAGACATAAGAATAAGTTCCTTTATCCAGATTATAATTATCCGGTTTATAATAGATCAGGAAACCCATAGAAAAGAATAGGTATGATTGTGATTATGAATTATGTATCAGAAAAATTAGTGTGATATCTTTATTGCTGTTCTTTATGTGTATGAAAATAAGTATAGACAAATTAGATGGCCTTTTATTTTTATCTTTTAATGACAATGTTTATGAAGAAGATAATTTTTTTATTTGCTACGGTTATATTACTGACCTCTTGTGTGTTTGATCGTGTTTTCAGCTTTCGTTTTTATAACCATTCTTCTTGCGATGTCAGTTTAATATTAGACTTGAATCCTTATGATGGAATAATAACACCTGGTAGTAGAACTGATTTTGTCCTTGCATTAAATTGGGGATATATAGATAATTATGACAAACGTTGGGACAAACTGGTAAAAGACTCTATGCATATTTATGTGTTAGATGCAGAAGTAATGAAATTACGACCTGGAGATATTCTGTCAAAAGAAGTGATTGATAAAATTGATCCTGATATGATACTGACACGAATTACGGTCACACATAATGATCTTTATAATGGTAGGGTTGACTATTGGCCGTAGGATCACAGTTCAAAAAGATTATTAGAGAAGATAAGCTTTCAAATATGGCAATAAGTAAAACGTGTGAATTATGAATGTTCTAAACTGGAATACTTTTAGAGGGAAGGCGTTGAGGGCTTTTTCGTTGACTGAGTTGCTGGTTGTCCTTGTTATTATCGGGATTCTGGTGCTGGTGGCGATGCCGAACCTGATGCCGCTGATCTCAAGGGCCAAGGCGACGGAAGCGCAACAGCAACTTACCTTCCTGCATTCGTTGGAGAAGAGCTATTTCTACACCTATTCTTGAATATTTTGATTATTTCGTTAACCTTTATAAATTTACGGTGAATATTAGTAGGCCTCTAAAAGTCCGTAACTTGTAACTATTGACAGATGAACAGATTCGTAATTATATTCCTCTTGATGTCATTTTTATTAGTCTCCTGCGACAACAGGCAGACCAAGTCTTTGCTTCAGGATGTCGAGACCTACATTCAGGAAAGGCCGGACAGTGCCCTGCGGGTTCTGAGGAAAGTTGATTCACTGACACTGAACACCAAGTCGCTTCGTGCCCGCTATTCCCTGCTGTTTGCGATGGCGTTGGACAAGAACTACATTGACACGACGGCCTTGTCTATTTTGGAACCGACAGTTGCATATTACGAGAGATTAGGTTCGCCGCAGGACAAGATGCTGTCCTGCTATTATCTGGGACGAATTTATGCCAACAGAAAGGATTACCCGAATGCTGTCATTTTCTATTCACAGGCTTTGCGGGAATCGAGTGAATATGACTATTACCACAGAGGATTGATTTATGCTGCCTCCGCTGATGCTTACAACGCATCTTTCAATGATGAGGAAGAGTTGAGAAACACTATCTTGGCCTATGAGTGCTTTGAGAAAATAGGTGACAAGGATCTTGATCTATCGCTGTACAAAGTGGCCCAGGCTTATCATAACAATGAACGGTTTGATGTGGCCGACAGCCTTTACTCGCTTGTCTATTCCGGGAAGGACTCGACATCACGGCTTGCCCTCTATGCTATGGAGGATCTGGTCAGCAATGACTTGTATCAAGAGAAACAAGATGTTGAGAGGGACCTTGAATTGCTTGAATATGTCGCCGAACATCGCGGTAATCTTAGTTTGGAGTCGTATTATGAATATGCGTATCTTCTCCTTTTGGCAGGGAAGGAATCAGAGGCGGAGAATATTCTTTCACAGTTGTCCAATCGTGAAGCGAATGGAAAAACGATGGAGATTAGATACCGGATAGCGGAGTGTAAAGGACAAAATGAAGAAGCCCTGGCTTTGTTGAAAAGTATGTTGTCTCATCAGAATGACGTGGTTAAGAAGAAATTGGCTCAATCTGTTTTCAAGGCTCAAAGTGACTACTATCGTCTTACTGCTGAGGTCTCTGAACAAAAATCAACCATAGCCAATCAGAGAAGCGTCATAATTCTCATAGCGGGTCTAATGATGGCAGGTTTGCTCTATATTGTCTTTATGAAAAGAAAAACCGCTTTGATTCGTGAAAAAGACAGGTTGGCTCAGGCTGTGGAAGAATCCGAGAAGCTTTTGGAAACGGTAAGGAACAGGGCTAAGCAGGAAAAAGAAGAAAGGGACAAGGATATTTTTGATCTGAAATCACGCAATGAACGTGAGCGGGACAAGATCAAAGAATTGCGTGATATGTACGTTTCCCTTTATCAAAAGCGGTTCTACGAGATAGGAAAGTACTATGATGCCGCATCGTCGCATCGACTTGAATCAATAAAGGAGAAAGCCTACCACGATGTCATATCCTCAACCCAAGCCTTGTTTGAGGAGATCGCCAGCGGATCGGAAGGCCAGAAAAAGTTTGAGGCAAGGATAAACGCTGACCTTGATGACATCGTCTCCAAGATCAGATCCGACTTTCCAAAGTTGAAAGATGATGACATCCGCTTTATCTGTTACCTGATAGTAGGCTTTGACACCTCTACAATTTCATTCCTGATGGACATTTCCAAGGAGAATGTCAGAGTGAAGAAGCATCGCCTTCGTGAAAAATTGAACGGCTATTCCGGCCCAAACGAGAACCTGTACAGATTGTTCACATAAATTCGTTACAGGTTGAATTGTTTTAGGGGGGGGATTGATAATCAATGGCTTATGGGTGCATTGTCTTTAACGATAGTATTTATCTATGTGAAAAACGTTGAAAATATAGTTCTCGATACCCCGAATCTGCGGAAATCTGTAACACCCAAAATGCCCTCTTTTGAGTTTTTAGAGGATCTTTTATATACATTTGCCCAAACGAATTTAATTGTGAGAAAGTTAATTTTATTATTAGGCTGTGCAATATTGCTTGGTTGTGACAAGTTTGTTGTGTTTGATTATTACTTGCGGGGAGAATTTGATGCGGTATATTGCTATATTCCAGAAAAAGGAATACCTTGTAAGAAAGACACAGCCATTAGTTTTTCTGCGGAAGAGTTAGTCCTTTTACATCTCAAAAAAGATTCAGAAGGGCAAAACTACGGGCGTATCGATTATGGAATAGAGAATATTGATGGATTGTTCCGAAGATGGAACTGTGATACGGTGTCTTTCTTTATGTTTGATTCAAAAGTTGTTGAAAATAATACGTGGGAGGAAGTTGTACAAAACTATATGGTTTTGCAGCGTTACGATTTTTCAAAAGAGGATCTGGCTCGTTTAAACTGTCGAATATTTTACCCGCCAACGGAGGAGATGTCAGAGATTCATATGTTCCCTCCATATAAAAAAGTCAAAATGCGATAGAATGTATTTCTTTAATGCAAGAAAATGGCCATCCGTGGATTTAAAAAATTGCGAACCATTAATGCATTGTTGGAAATTTGCCTATAGAATCATTAATCATATTACAATGAAAAGAATCATCACTTTCATCGCTGCTTTGGCGTTTGTGTCAGGCGGCATCATCTCCGCTCAGGAACAGGAACGGGAACAAGTACAGGAGCAGGAACCTATACGGGAATATTCAAAATTCAGATTCGGCCTTGAGGGAGGAGGTGGCTTCAGACTCGGCAAGATCAGCAATGACGTGTCAGATGACTTCAAATCCTACACGAAGAAACTTAGAAGAGGATTCGTGTATGGAGCCGATGCGACTTGGTTCTTCAAGGAGTTTATGGGAGTTGGTCTTCGCTACAAGGCGTTCTCGGCCAGCAATGGCGCGACGGTGACTGGCACTGACGAAAACGGCTCCACTGTCACTGGTAAATTGAAAGACAACATACAGATATCATTCATCGGCCCGATGTTCTGCACAAGGTTTTCCAGCAGAAACGGCTTGCATACCCTCACGGCGGATATCGGTGTCGGTTACATAAACTATCGTGACAAAGGAATGGTTATAGAAAAGATGAAACTGACAGGAGGCACACTGGGCTTGTTGTACAACATCGGCTATGATTATGCCTTGAACAAGATGTGGTCAATAGGTGTCAACCTGTCCTCGATAGAAGGAACGCTTACCACATTGACATTGGAGCAGAACGGTGTGAAGACTTCTCAAACTACCCTGGACAAGGACAAGCAGGAGAACATTTCTCACATCGATCTTTCATTCACGCTGAAGTTAAATCTGTAGCCAGCCTGCCGCCTCGCAGGCATCGTGCTTTTAAAGGAATATATTAATATTCAATACTATGAATAAGTTGTTGACAGTTTGTGCCTCTCTTGCCATTATCACTTGCGGCTCCGTTTCGGCACAGAAGAAAGGTGAGGTCTCGATCGGAGGTATAATCGGGGTTTCCGGGGGATATTCAAGTGTCAGATCAGCGGAGAGTGGAACGCCGGCATCAACCTCTTTCAGCACTGGGGGCGAGTTCGGCTGGTTTTTCGCTGACAACTGGAGGCTCGGAGCCTCTGTGCAATATGCTTTGGAGTCCAATCCGTATGATGAAAGCAGTGATGGGTGGCTTCGTCAGAACACCAATCTGGTTCTGGTAGGTCCCGACCTGACATATTACCTGAAAATCAGGGATGGCTTCTATTTCACGCCTGGGGTTGCACTGTTCGGAACCGTCGGGAGCGTAAAGGTTGAAACCAGGGACATCTACGTAAGCAAGAATGTCGTTGGCTACGGTGTGGAATTGGCTCCAGGCGCGTTCGAGTTCCGTCCGACTCCCCATTTCGCCTTCTCCGTCAGCTTCCTGACTCTGGGCTATTCCTTCACCAACATCAAGAAGGTCGGCCAGAACGATTATGACGTAAAGACCGATGTGCTGACCTATAACCTCGCCATCCAGCCGTCCATCGGGTTAAGGTACTATTTCTGAGAATGATGTTGAGAAGTGTATGAGAAGGGCGGTTATATTCTTTATTTGTGTGGTAGCATTATGTCCATCGTGTCGATTCTTGCCTTATGAACAAGGAGAACACGGTATTTATTTGAAAAACGAGTCTGGTTATATGTTGTCTTGCTTTGTGGCGGATGAGATTAATTCCGGGTTTAGTTATCCAGACACATTGCTTCCTGCTAATCCAAATCATTTTTGCATAGTGGATAGCATTATGGATTCAGGCTTAATCTTTGATCGAAAGCTAAATTGGGAGTCCATTTTGTCATATACACGTTCTGGCGTGTTATCTGTTTATATATTCAAGCAAGAAGATGTGGATAATCTTGGTTGGGAATATCTTAGTGAACATAATGGTTATCTGGTTCGTTATGATCTAAGGTTGGAGGATTTGAGCTCATTAAAGGATATACTTTATTATCCACCGGTGGCATTAATGCGAGATATTCATATGTTCCCACCGTATGAGAAAGTCAAAGCGCGGTAACCTTTTACAAAATGCTTTCACGTTACTATTCCATAGAAGTGGGTGAGGACACGCCACGGCTGAAAAAGTCGATGTTTAAGGCAATGGTTTTTCAGCCGATGTGCCACCAAAGTGGGTCGCAGTGGCGATGTGGCTGAAAGCGTTTTGCAAGAAATATTGCCCCGCATTCGACGTCCAATATATTCAGATGTCATCAAAGCACTGAAATAAAGTTATGAATAGAGTATTGTCCGGAAATATTTATGAGGTAATGGTGCCGAATGAGAGGAAGCGCTATTTTCAGTATGTTTGTAAGGATCTGTCTCAGTTGAATGGGGATGTGATACGTCTTTTTAGTAGATTTTACGAGATGGATGCATCTCCAACGGCGGAGGAAATCATTTGCGATGAGGTCGATTGCTATATGCATACAGCGGTGGGAGCGGGAGTGAAATTCGGACTGTGGGCTCACTATGGCCGCAATAAGGACGTAGGCTCAAAGGACGTGTACTTTCGTGATGCGAACGATTACGGCCATTATCCGGGACAGCGGATTGTCTCTCATAATTGGACCGTGTGGAAGATGAACGGGGAAAGGAAATATGTCGGGACCCTTCCCGAGGAATATTATTCTGCGCATATCGGGCTTCTGTTCAGCCCTTTCTCTGCCGCATATCGAATATCTCACGGCTGTTATAAAATGAAGTTTTACCCATTGTACGGAAAAGGAGATATGTAAAATGAATATCAAGCGCCTGAAATCAAGTCTCAAAAAACGAGGTTATAATGATGTGCGTTTTTATTACACATTGTGCTTGCCATCCTTTAGGTTTCGACCTGTGCTGACAGTTGGAGCCGATCCTTATTGTTGCCTAATGAAAGAGGACAATAATAGATGGACAACTACTATGCAGGAACGAGGTAACTTACTGGAGAGGCGAACGTTTTATTCAGAATCAGAAGCGTGCTCATATTTTGAGAGGCTTGTCGCGGGTAAAGAATATTAGAAATGATGAATGAATATGAAAATCTGGCATAGTAAGCATATTCGTTTATTATAAGCATTGAAATATGGAACGGAATCAATTGTCAGAAAAATGCAGGTTGGTGATCCTGTCTTTGATGTCATATGCCAAGGGGATTTGTAGTAATAGGTTTCCGGATAATATGATGTTCATTAAAGGCTATAATGTAGAATCGTGTGTAAAAGGCGATCTTTCTCGAATGGATGAAGATTTGTTTGGTTTGATAGCCGATAACGAAATATATTCAATAGAATCAATTATAGACGATATTCTGGAAATACAGTCACGTTGCGAGAGTAACGTGCAGAAGAAGAGGCATATTGGGACGATAGATTTCAGTCTATTCTGTACGACCGAATCCGATACGGTAATAGTCGTCCAGATTTATTATTCGCCTGTCCCGGTGGAGATTAAATACCACTGGAGTATTCCGCTACCTTTGTCCTATAGAGAGGGAGAGCAATTTGACCTGAATTGGAAATATAATTATTAATAACATTAAGATTGTTGTGGTCAACTCGTATATAATTATCTAAATTTGTCATCAGTGCAGTTAACGACATTCCTAAAGATACTGTTATGTGATTATGAATAATTGGAAAACAGAATTAAAAACGATGATGTTGGATGGCCGATGGAGTGAGGCTGTAGTCTTAATGCAGAATATCATCAAGAACACTCCTGATGATTCTGATGCATATTTGAATATGGTTTACCTTTTGGAGGTGATTTTAGTGGAGGAGCGGTCGTTGGGAGCTATTGATTGTGAACCGATGTCCTACGATGAATGTGAGGCTCTTGCTGTTGAAACTTTTCAAGCAGGATGTGCAAAATTTAAGAATGATCCATCATATATGTTCTTTATGGGTTTTATTACAACTTGGTGCGAGTGGTTGTATGGTATGGATGAAACGGCGGCGGATAATATGATGCAGGAGGCTCTTAGGCTGGATCCTCTAAATAAGATTTATCTATGGTCTAGTATAGGTGGGCGACATTATTCGAACGAAAGCGATCAAGAGGAGGCTATTTATGATTATACAACGATGCTGTTGTCGGATGTGGAATTGGTGAAGGAAGTTCGCGATAGAGGTCCTATTGGATATTATTATATTGAAGGAATGGATAGTGCAATGAAAAATGCTCAACTTTATTTTGAATTAAATGGAAGAGTCGAGAAATGACTTCAATGGATTCCTGTCAAGGAGCGATAACCTTTTACAAAACGCCTTCACGTTACTATGCCATAGAGGTGGGTGAGAACACGCCACGGCTGAAAAAGACGATGCATAAAGCAATGGCTTTTCAGCCGATGTGCCACCAGAGAAGGTTGTAATGGCGATGTGGCTGAAAGCGTTTTGCAAGAAATATCGCACCACTGCATTCGGCTGATTTTATTGTTATTCGTTTGTGTTTTGATAATGATAATTAAGGTATGGAATGGTCGGCTCCATATCCGAATCCAGGGTTCAACGACAATAGAAGATTATTATCCTTTATAATTACAAGAAATGAAGAGGTCTCGTTTATTTTTTATTATCCTGCTCGTTCCAATACTTGCTTCAAAATGTATTGAGTTTGAAGGAGATTCTTGGGTGACGTTAAAAAACAGTGCTGATTATGGTGTTGTTGCTCTTTTTGCAGACCTTTTTACAGGATTTTGTTATCCGGATACTCTGCTGCCGGAAACACCAGTGTTCTATACTATTGTTGATTCTGTTAAATCTAACCCTAAAGAGGATCAGATAGTTCTGTATGGTGGAAGTTCTTTTTCAAAGGCGTTGAAAACTAACACTACTTCTGATACTTTGTCAGTGTTTGTTTTCCATATTGATACCTTGTTGAATCATTCGTGGAAAGAAATCCGTGATGGCTATAAAATTCTGGTCAGATACGATTTGAGTGCGAAGGACCTTGAGTCGTTAAGAGGAGAAATATATTACCCTCCAACAATGGCAATGAGGAATATTAAAATGTTCCCTCCGTATGAGAAAGTCAAAGCGCAATAACCTTTTACAAAACGCCTTCACGTTACTATGCCACAGAAGTGGGTGAGGGCACGCTGTGGCTGAAAAAGTCGATGCTTAAAGCAATAGTTTTTCAGCCGATGTGCCACCAGAGAGGGTTGTGGTGGCAATGTGGCTGAAAGCGTTTTGCAAGAAATATTGCGCCGCCGCAATTGATTTTCAATATATTAAGATGTCATTAAAAGTTCTGGAATAAATGAAAAATGATAGTAAAAACAGCATTAAAGGAAGCATTGATGCAATGTGCAAAAGTTTAGGGTTTAAAAAGGATAGAAGATCTGGACATTATATGAGAGAAGTAATTCCGGGATTGGAGGATGCCATCCATTTTTTCTTTAAGCCATATTCAGGCAAGGCTGTGTCCGTCAGCTTTGTTGTAGGGATTTACTTGAAAGAACTTGTAGATTTGATTGATGAATTATATGAAAAGACGGATGGTTACAAGAGTTTGCTTTGGCTATGGTGTGGAGACCTTTTACCTGATCCAAAAGTGGTTCAATGGATGTATTATACTGAAAATGGTGATCCCGAACAATTGTGTGGCGAGATAAGACAATTTATAGTTGACTATGCGGAACCGTTCTTTGTGCGTAATCACGATTGGAAAGATATTTCGGATTCTATCATTAAGAGAAAATATGCAGATGCGGAAGGGACTCCTGTCGCGGTGGCTATGTATTACCGTGGTGAGCAAGATCGTGGTATTGACTATTGGACAGAAATTCTAAAAGGTCGTGATAACAGGAACGAAAAAGACGAACTCTTTCTTAAGAAATATAGGAGTCTTCCACCCTATGATGGTGACATTCAGCGGCGATATTCAGTAGAAGCCATCGAAGGTGCCAGGAAGAGAAAATAGCAATAGTCCCCTTTTGAAATTATGTGGTGATGATGTAATCCAGAATTTCTTGGAATATCAGAGGTGTTGGTTATGAACTATTATTGGATATCTATAAACAACGACAAGGTCTCAACGGTTGCCTATGCTCCTGAAGGGACACCGGTTTCCCACAATCTGATTGAGGTGATGGAAAATAGAGAGGACGTTCCATTCCCATTAGAGCTGCGGGAGGTTTTTATGGCCTCAAAACTCATAGTAGGAGAGGTTAGTGATGTCTTTTACGATTATCAACCGAATAGCCTGGCTTGGCCGATAATGTCTGAAAGGATGAAATCCATAATTGCATCTCATTTGACGGGCTCTGAATATATTGAATGGAAGAGCATCATTATCAATGGGAAAGGCATCTCCAAAAAGTATTATATTCCGATGTTCACAAGAAAGCTTGACACATTGAATATTAGTGAGAGTGTCTATGTGCCAGTTTCCGGGATAGTTCTGAAGCCGTGTTTTGACAAAGAAAAGACAAAGAATCTATCTGTTATTCATAGCCCTAATCTTTTCTGGCAGATTTCGACTCAAATTTATGTTAATGAGGAGATTAAAAGAGATTTAATCAACTCCGGAATAAAGGAATTATGCTTTAGCAGGGTAAAAGTAGAATAAGGGGAGATATTGACAGATGTCTGAGATCGGAGTATAAAGAACATTCTATTACACGCCCAGAGGAGCATTAACAGGCGATATTGCTCCTGTCGGAGGTAAAAATGCGTATGACGGTGGCATTATCTGGAGAAAATGCGCCTGTCGTGAAGATTGTTGGAGGCCTCAAGTGACGTTTGGGGGCGGTTCTGTTGCTACAAGAGGAGGCCGGTGGCGACATCTTGGGGCGAAAACGTAGTTTGGGAGGTGCATTTTACCTTTACAAAACACCATAAAGCCTAAGTTAAGTTTTTATTAGTAACTTTACATACTGTTGGAAAATAGTACTGTTTTTCAATCGTTTAGTTAAATATAAAAACTTTACAAGGCAATGTTTGGGCAAATTTGGCATTTTGATACATCGTGATTCTGACCTAATTTTGAGGTAACGGATAAACCACGTATAGCGGCTCTTGAAAGGGCCGCCACACTGAAACAACATAGAGCGATTGAATATGCTATACCAGAAAAGAATAAATAAAATCATAGGAGACATCGACAAGTTCTTCGACACGATCGACCAGGCCTTGCTGATTTTCGGCGAGGGGGTGAAGAACTATCTTTATACTAATGTCGAGGCGTTCAAAGGGAATCTTCAGACGATGACCCGGCTGGAGAACGAGGCGGAACTCCTTCGCAGGGAGATCGAGGCCGGACTTTACAGGCAGTCAAGTCTTGTGAGGCTTAGAGGAGACATCATGCGTCTTCTGGAGGCCTTGGACCACATCATCGACACCTTGAACGACAATCTGTTCCAATTCGAGATCGAAAGGCCGTTCATCCCTGTGGAGCTGAATGCTGATTTCTTGAAACTCACTGAGTTGTCCACTCAGGCTGTGGAGACGGCCATTCCAGCGGCCAAGGCCTATTTCAGGACTTCGGACAGCATCACCGAGAAGGTGCACAGGGTCTATTTCTACGAAAAGGAGGCGGACAAGCAGGCCAAATCCCTCAAGAAGAAGGTTTTCCATACGATGGACGAATTAAAGCTCAGCCAGAAGTTCCATCTGCGCTACTTCGCACTCCACATCGAGGAGATTTCAATGGAGGCCGAGAAAGTGGCTGACCAGCTGTCGGTTATGTCAATCAAAAGAAGCATCTGATGACAATGACGGTGTTCATACTCTTTGTCATCATCCTGACAGGATGGTTCTCGGTGACGGATCTGCCCGTTGCTCTGGCACCTGCCGGAACCTGCCACACTGTGGCCAGACGGTTCCGTGTCCCGGGAATAATGCTTCTGCTGTTTGTCGGGGTCGGCCTTTCCCGTTTAGAGGTCCCTCAGCTTTTTCCTGACAAGGATTATTCTGTCGTGATCTTCGCGGCGACCCTGGCGGTTGTGACCGTCAGGATATTCATAAAGGACGCTTCCATAGTGTTTTCTCTTGCCGGAGCGATAGCCGGGACGCGGATGCTCCAAAGCGGTTCGTCGGCTATCAAGTGGTCGGTGCCGCTTTCGTGGCTGGCCGCGGTCATATTCACAATCCTTATCGCCATCATTCTTTGCAAGGTAATCTCTGCGATTTCGTCAAGGTCTGATTGTCATCTGCTTACGAAGATGAACAGGATGGGGCTGGCGATGACGATCGCGGCCTCGGCGCTGATGCTTGCCATAGGGTTCAACCTTGGCGGGCTTGTTCCGTCGGTCTCAACGTTGGAATTCCAGTTGTTGGTGTTCGCCGCGGTTGCCATAGCCATGGGTTTGCTGGTAAAGGGCGAGGCCGGAGCCAACTCGCACAGACTTATGGAGAGGTGCTTCGACATCAATGCCGAGGCCGCTTTGGCGATGACGCTTGCCGCCGCGCTTGTCACCTTGATCTTCTCTTTCGATTTGAGGCTCGGGAATATTCAATTGAAAGCCACTCCTTTGGCTCCGGGACTTCTGATGCTCGCTGCCCTCACTGGCTGCGAACTGGCTCAGAACAAGGAGGTCAATTGGATGCCGCTTGCCTCCAAGATCGGCACGGACGCGCTTCTGACTCCGCTTCTGGCGATGATTCTCGCCTGTCTTATCTCTGGTATGATACATCCGAACCTGTTCTCCTTGGTGAACGCCCAGGTCGGGCTCCTCATTATGCTTCTCGCCCTTGTCTCGGGCGGTCTGACGGTCATGTCGTTCCTTTATCTGCGCGCATCGAAATCCTCCGGCAGGACTCTTCGTGAAATGGACGATGAACTGAACGAGAACCGCCGGGCAATCAACGAGATGGAGATCAAGACGATGCAGGCGGAGAATGAGAACCTGCACAACCTGCTGGATCTCAAGCGCAAGGAACTCGTCAGCGTGGCGATGAACCTGAGCGAGCAGAAAGAGTTCATGGACGGACTCTACGAGAAGGTCAAACAGGCTCAGGCGGAGATGGAACCGGAGAAGAAGGACGAACTTCTTCACGAACTCCGCACCGATCTCAATCTCAGAAGGAATTTCTCCAACGAGATAGATAGTTTCTACGCTCAGGTCGAGACCCTTCACAAGGATTTCACGACCCGGATGACCGAACGGTTCCCACAATTGACAAAACAGGAGAGACGCCTGGCTATGCTGCTAAGGCTCGGTTTCTCCACGAAATATATAGCCACATTGATGAATATAGCTCCGACGAGTGTCGAGATAGGCAGGCACAGGCTCCGCGCGAAGCTTGGCCTGGCCAGAGGGCAGAATCTGACGGAATTTGTCAAAACTATATAACCAAGTTTATTAATCGCTTAATGTTGTAAAGTATGAAAAGAGTTGTTTTTGTTTCTCTGGCAGCCTTTCTGGCAGTCTCGTTGTCCGCCCAGACAACGGACACGAAGAAGGATTCAGAGGTTGAACTGAACCAGTATGGTCAGCAGGTGAACTCCACTCCGGGACAGGTAAAGATCCAGGACGGAATCATGGTGCTGGACGCCAAGAAGATCGACTACAAGATGTGGTTCGACATCCGTGTGCAGGGCGACGCCGCTGTCTTTTTCGGAGGTCCGGACTTCACTTCTTCCCAACTTGACGGGAAGGATAATCCTAACCACATCGGAAACGGAATGTCCATCCGCCGTGCCCGTTTCGCCGTCAAGGCCCAGCTGGACAGGAACTGGTACGGAGAGATTGACACTGACTGGGCTGATGGAATATGTGAACTCAAGGATGCCATTCTGGCCTATAATGGAGTGCCCGGGCTTGAGATCAAGGCAGGTAATTTCAAGGAGTCTTTCTCCATCCAGCGCAACACCACATCCCGTTACCTTATGTTCATGGAACGCCCGATGGTGACCTCGCTCGCACCGTCAAGGCATCTGGGGCTGAATCTGACATATTCAAACAAATGGTTCTGGTTCGCCGGCGGTGTGTTCGGACCTGAGCTCAAGGGAGCCGAAGAGGCCACGGCCATGAAAGACAACAACAAGGATCTTGGCCGCAACGCAGGCCTGTCCTACACGGGGAAAATAGTCTTCCGTCCTCTCTATAAGTGCTCGGAGTCGGCTCTTCATCTTGGCGGAGCGATATCCTACCGTGAGCCGAAGGTCACATCCACCGACGCTTACGGAGCCGCGCGCTACAGCAGCCGCAACTCTACGAGCATCAACAGGAAGAAGTACCTCGACACCGATGTCATCACAGGTCTTGACCATGAGCTTGCCTGGACCGCAGAGCTTGCCGGTTTCTACAAAGGGCTGCGCTATGAGGGCGCCTACCTCACCCGCGGGGCTTTTCTGGACAAGAAGATCAACAACCTCGGAACCCAGTGGGCCGACGGTTGGTACGCGCAGGCTTCCTATCTTCTTTTCGGCGGTCGTCAGAACTACGACTACGATGGCGCCAAACCGACCAGAATCACTCCTGGGCGCTCCTGGGGTGATGTCGAACTTGCCGTGCGTTATGAATATTGCGACTTCAACACCGCTGACTACTTCGGAGGAAGCGCGGAGGCGTTCAGTTTCGGGATCAACTTCTACCCGACCAAGAACGTGAAGTTTGTCATCAACTACCAGTACAACAACAATGACCGCTATGCCAACGGCAAGGGCAAGCTCTTTGTCGGCCACGACGCCGCCGGCAATCCTACCAAGGACTACACCAAGGTCGTAGAGGGCGCCGGCAAGGCCGGAGTTGACTACCATATGCTCGCGATGCGTTTCCAAGTCGCTTTCTAATTGATTTATAAAATATTATGAATATGAAAAAGATAGCATTGTTTTCGGCGTTGGCTCTCATTCTCGCCGGATTCGCCTCCTGCGTTGAGGATAAGATTTACGATGTGGCCAGCATTTCCGACATAAAGAACACCGTTGCCTACACAGAGGATGACGCCGTGACGGTGACGGCGAAGGTCACCGCTCTGGTGGAGATCACAAAGGTTGAGTTGCTGTACAAGGCGGGGACAGAAGCGGAAAAGACTGTTCCTATGATCGGAATGACAAATGATGCGGGCGTGTACCAAGGAACTATCCCAGCCGCCCCTGTCGGCACAAAGGTCGTCTATCACATTGAAGCGAGCACAGACGGGAACACTAAATGTTCTCCGGAGGTCTCCTACACCGTCGGTGAGGTTCCGATCGACTACACTGGCCTGGCTCTGAACGAGCTCAACGGCAACGACAAATTCATCGAGATCTACAACAAAGGAAAAGAGGACATCCATATTAAAGGAATATCCATCCAGAAGGACGGCAAGGATGTCTGGACGGCTCCTTCCGCCATCCTTAAATCAGGAGAGTTCGTTCTCCTTTACAGCACCGATGTCCAGGCCGATCACGCAGAGCATCCGGAAGGCTATTTCTTTGGCTCGGGCCTTTCCGCCAAGAAGGCTGTCAAGGTAGAGTTGTTCGATCCTAAGGGCAACAGCCTGGATTGCTTCAATCTCGTGAACTTTGTCAAGAAGGCCAGCGCGTCCTACAGCCGTGTTCCTGACGGGACAGGGGCTTGGTACTTCACTTCCGCCACCCCGGCCGCCAAGAACGCCAACGAGACCGCTGACAAAGTCGAAGGTTTGGAATAGAATTATAGATAATGCCCCAAAAAGTGCGCGAAGCGCGAAGCGACCGAAGGGGTTCGGGGAATCCTTTCCCCGTGCCCCTCAGGGGCTGTCGCGAAGCGACTGGGGGTATGCATTAATGGAATTAATATATTCATAAATAATTGATTGCTATGGCAAAAGAAGAAATGAAGATTGGCGAGATCTCTAAACCTCGCTTCGAGTTCCGCTCGTTTGGACAGTGCTTCTGTGAGGCACACAAGAGGATGGCGCGTCTGTCCGTTCCTGTTCCTGAGAAGGTCTGGGAGCGCTCAAGCGACGAGATCTACATCATCTCGCGCAAGAACGACATCAACAACACCAAGATCCGAGGCGGCAAGATGGACATCAAGACCTATGTCCAGACCGTCGATGGCCTTGAGCAGTGGAATCCGTTGATGAAGGGTGAGTTCCCTATCAGCGCCAAGGTGCTTGAGGAAGAGGTTTTCCCCGCCTTTATGGTCGAGATGCCTAAGCTGACGAAGGACACTTACACCTACGAGGAGTTCATCGCAATGGTTAAGGCCAACCCTGACCTTGCGGCCGTGCGTGTCCACAAGCAGCGTTTCGGCTACATGGTCAACGACACGATCTGCGAGGTCGGCAACGTGCTCATCAACGGGGCCAAGGTCGTGACCATCAACAGCGAATCGACAGAGATCGAGGACATCAAGAAGACCATCAAGGATGTCGGTCTTGAGGGTGTGGAGAACATCAACTACCTCCAGGCTATCAAGCGTGTTATCGGAATGATTGACAAACCACTTGCAAACGAATAGATTATGGCACAGGAAATCGAAAAGAAATTTTTGGTGAACGGCGACTTCAAGTCGGATGCGTTCAAGGCTACAAGAATCACTCAAGGCTACCTCAGCAGTGTCCCGGAAAGGACTGTCCGCGTTCGCGTCAAGGGTGACAAGGGCTACATCACCATCAAGGGCATCGGTAACGCCAGCGGAGCGAGCCGCTTCGAGTGGGAGAAAGAGATCCCGGTCGAGGATGTCAAGGCTTTGCTGGAGATCTGCGAGCCGGGTGTCATCGACAAGACCCGCTACCTTGTGAAGGTCGGGACCCACACCTTCGAGGTGGATGAGTTCTATGGTGACAACGAGGGACTTACGGTCGCCGAGGTGGAACTTTCAGACGAGAACGAGGCTTTCGACAAGCCGTCCTGGCTCGGCGAGGAGGTCACCGGCGACGCCAAGTACTACAACTCGATGCTGATGAAGAATCCTTACAAGAACTGGAAGTAGGGTCTTTGATTGGTGAGCCTGTCGAAGTGACCTTCAAAGCACAAAAGTTCAATTTAAAATATTCACGAATATGTCAGACCCTCTGGATATGAACAACTACCGCCTCGAAAAGCTTCCGAAGATGCAGAAAAGCGGCTTCGAGATCTGGATGGCGCGTCTCGGCGGCCCGCTCGCCATACTTGCCTTTGTCCTTATCTACTGGTTCGGACATTTCGGCTTCATCGACAGCCTCACCGCTGAATCCGTGTCGGGAAAGGCCCTGGCACGGCTGAACGAGATAGGCCTGCCCGCGTTCATAAGGTCCAACTATGCGATGTTGGCCATATTCACGGCAGGCCTTATCCTTTGGATGACCGAGGCGATTCCGAACTATCTCACCTCGCTGATCATCATCCTGCTCATCGTCCTCTGCGGTGTCACGACCCAGAAGGAGGCCTTCGCCCAGCTGGGACATCCGGTGATGTGGCTGAATATCCTTTCCTTCGTGCTCGCCTCGATGCTTGTCAAGACCAAGTTCGCCAAACGCCTTGCGATGTGGTTCGTGATCAAGTTCGGCAAGACCGCTAAGGGAGTCCTGTGGAGTTTCCTCATAATCAACATCGTGCTATCGATGTTCATCTCCGCCACGACCGTCAAGGCCACGATAATGCTTCCGATCTTCATGGTTGTCTGCGCCATCTACGGAGCGTCTGACGGTCACCGAAACAATTTCGGGCGCAACCTCGTGATCCAGAATCTGTTCCAAGTGAACATCGGAGCGAATGCCTTCTACACCGGAAGCGGCGCCCACCTGTTGGCCATCTCCTTGATCTTCGGCGCCGCCGGGGCGAGCCAGTTCGGTTACTCGGACTGGCTGGTGTCCTGCGGCCCGATGAGTTTCCTGATTCTGATCATCGGTCTTCTGATGGGGATGTACGTGTTCTTCCCGATGAAGAAGGACGAGCAAAAGCCGCAGATTGACGGCGGTCTGGAGCGTCTGAAAACCGAACTGGACGCGATGGGCAGGATGACCGTCGAGGAATGGAAGGCCGTTGGAATATTTATGGGTGTCCTTATCCTTTGGTGTACTGATAGCCTGCACGGGATTGACGCAACGACCGTGGCCTTCATCGGTGCCGTGATCGCCCTGATGCCGGGAATCGGGGTCGTGAAATGGAACGACGTTGACATCCCGTGGCATCTGATGCTGTTCTCCGCAGGAGCCTACACCTTGGGAGCCGGCTTGAACATCACCGGTCTGCCCGGCACGATGGTAAACGCGGCCTTCGATTCGATGGGCATCACCGACAACACTCCGTTTTGGGTGCTGTACGTCATCCTGACCTTCCTGATGATGTACTCCGGTCTGGTTTTCCAGTCCAAGACCATCAGGACGATGATCTTTGTGCCGATCTCGATGGGCATCGCCGAACGGTTCGGCTATCCGGTCATCAGCCTCGCGCTTCCTGTCTCGATGCTGATCGAGCACGTCTATGTGCTGCCGTTCAACAGCAAGCCTGCCGCTCTTCTGTACAACACCAACCAGTACAGTATGACGGATGCCTTCAAGTTCGGCATCACTATGATGACCATCTCCTGGCTGATAATCCTCCTTTGGGGCGAGACCGTCCTCAAATGGCTCGGCATCACCCCGGGTTTGTTCTTTGTGGGATAATTTGTTATATTCGCAAATGTATGCCTGGGCTTTTTGGGAAGCCGCATCGTTATGGCGGACGGTGAAGAATGAGGCGTTTTTTTTGTTATGATCGAGATCGACACCAGAATCCACGACCGCTACTCGATAGAGCTGAAAGTCGGCTTCGTTACCCGTAAGAAGCTGCGGATGAACGACTTCTCTCTGGCGATGTGGTTCTTCGTACCCGGCAGTCTCGACATCAACAGGGCCACCTATCCAAAGGACATGTTCTATCAGGATGTCAAGTCGAACATCCGTCTGATAACCCCCGTTTTCCTGCTCCGCGAGATAGTGGAAGGCCCTACGTTGCCGCTTCGCAACATCCGCGAGGCGTTCATCCAGATGGCGTCCAACCCGACCCGGACCCTGATCTCTGAATATGAATATCAGATCAAGATGTTCGCGGCCATCGTCAAAAGCGCCCTGCGCGATGAATTGGCGCACATCAAGCAGAACCGCATCGGCTCGGACACGGAGATCCTCTGCGACGGCTTTATCCGCAACGCCGGAAAAATCTGTGATGAATATGTCGGGCTGCGCTCCATCATCAACGCTCCGACCGTTCCAGAGGGCGTGATGAGGATGTACCTTTCCGGGGACGAATTCATCTGCGACATCACATGCAAGCATATTCTTGAACTTATCGAGTGGCTGAGAAGCAGGAAGTTGGATGAGCTGGCCGGCAAGGCGTCCGGGCTTTACCGCAGGATCGGGAAGCATATGAGGCAGCTCGGCTACCCGGAGATCCGGAAAGATGACCGGCTGCACAACCGCATATTCATTCATCGCTTCAGCATCCTGAAAAAGTACATCGAGAGCGACCTTTACCTCCGCGCTCCCAAGCGGCGGGACGGGGTGATCGTGGAGCAGCTTTATTTCAGCATCGCCGCCGGTCTAGCGATGTTGTTCGCCACCGTGGTGAGCTTCGCCTTCCAGAAGAAGTTCGGCTCGCTGACCCTTCCGCTGTTCATCGCCCTCATCATCAGCTACATGCTGAAAGACCGCATCAAGGAGCTGATGCGCTATTATTTCGCCCACCGTGTCGGCAGCAAGTACTTCGACAACAAGGCGAAGATCATCCACAAGGACACCGAGCTCGGCTGGCTGAAAGAAGGAGTGGACTTCATCGAGCCGGAAAAGATCCCGGCGGACGTGATGACCCTTCGCAACAGCTCGCACCTCACCGAGGTCGAGAGCAGCAACGTCACCGCCGAGAAGATCATCCTCTACCGCAAGTCGGTCCACATCGACAGGGACAAGCTTCAGGCGAATTCTGAATATTCCTTCAGCGGCATCAATGACATCATCCGCCTGAATGTCACCAACTTCATCAAGAAGATGGATGACCCGACCGTCCTGATGCGCACCCTCGACGATGATGGTTCCATCCAGACCGTCGAGTGCGACCGTGACTATTATCTGAACCTTGTCCTCCAGTACAAGTACGACAACACCGCTGAGTTCAAGCGCTTCCGCATCGACCTCTCCCGCGACGGCATCAAGTCCATCGAAGAGGTCCGGTAGCCTTCGTGAAAGGATTATGCACCGGGAGCATAATGTTTCTGAAGCATAATTTCATACCGTAATAAATATCTATTAATGATGATTTATGCCTATTATTTTGCTATAAATCAACAAATGTGTATATTTGTAAATATGAATGAATATTTTGATACGGAACTCTATGAGAGATCCAATAACGACATAATCGTAAGTCTTGGCGCTCGTTTCCGTGATTATCGTATGGCACTGCGTCTGACACAGAAAGAGATTTCCGAGCAGAGTGGTGTGTCGGTGATGACAATTGTTCGTTTCGAGCGAGGGGAGAGCGCATCGATACGCTTGGATAATTTCGTGGCATTGATGCGGTCTATTCAAAAATTGGAGTGGATCGCTGAAGTTATTCCTTCCATACAGACAAGCCTGTATGATGTCCCGGTGGGTAAAAAAGGATCAAATGGCAGAGTAAGAAAGCGTAAGAATGAAAGATAATGTGGTGACCGTATTCCTTTATGGAAAGGAGATATGCAGATTGATGTGGCAAGGTGGATACCGCAAGGGATTCGGAAAAGTAGGATCCCTCGTGTCATTCAGTCCTGAATATCATAGTTATGGCTTTGATGTGGATCCCCTCGGACCATTCAGGAGTTCGACTTATCTTGTACGGCGTGGATTGTCTGACATCTGCCGCCAAAATGAATATGAGGGGCTCCCAAGATTCATCAGTGGTTCATTGCCGGATGATTGGGGAAATCAAGTGTTCACGAGATGGATTGACTCAAATGGGTTGAGGTCTCACGATGTCACACCTGTTGACAAACTTGCATTCATAGGCAAAAGGGGAATGGGGGGCTTCGAATTTGTACCCCAGATGTACAAACCGTCGTCAGATGAGGCGATTGTCCTGGGAGACCTGTATAGTTGCGCGAGAAAGATACTGACCGAGCGTGAGGATGCGGTTGTGAGTCTTGATGACAAACCAGGTATGAAGGATCTGATGTCTGTGGGTATGAGTGCCGGAGGTCAACATCCGAAAGCGATCATTGCGATTAACTGGGAAACCAAAGAGATAAGGTCCGGTCAGCTTCTTCTTCCGGATGGATTCACTCATTACATTCTGAAATTCAAGGATTCCGACACTTGGCCCACTGCGGAGATTGAGTATGTCTATTATCTTATGGCAAAAGGATGTGGAATACAGATGGAGAAATCATCCCTTTTGGAAGCGGGAGGTGCGAATCATTTTCTTACAGAGAGATTTGACCGAAAAAATGGTAAGAAGATCCACTCTGCAACACTCCGTTCCCTTTATGGCGAAGTGACATCCTATGAAGATCTTTTCAGAATCTGTAGAGCACTTCGTCTCCCTTATTGTGACATAGAACAGATCTATAGGAGGGCTGTATTTAATTATCTGGCAGGAGTCACGGATGATCACGACCGGAATTTTTCTTTTACGATGGATGAGTCTGGTGTATGGAGATTGGCGGCAGCGTATGATTTGACTTTCACGGTCAATTATAAGAATCGGTTTATCGGAGACCGCCACGCAATGAGCATAGAAGAAAGTGACAGAAATATGTCCAGAGATCAGTTGATGCGTCTTGCAAAAGAGAATGACATACAAGGTGCCGGAGACATAATAGAAGAAGTGACTGAATCGGTGATGATGTTCAGAAAGAATGCGCAGGGCATTGTCCCAACTGAATATGCTGAACTGATCTCTCGGTTCATTCAGGAGCAGGTAGGCAACCTTTAATATTCCTGCAATCTGTTGTTTATTAATTCCTAAATACTTACATTTGAAAAAATAGAACATTCCAAACACATTTCGCCGTATGAGAAAACTTTTGACATTTACCCTGTTTGTCTCACTGCCGGTTCTGACTGTTTTCGCGCAGCAGCCAGACAGCGTGATCACGGAATTCCTTTCGGCGTCGGTCATCACGGAGGGAAACATAACGTACAAGGTTGACCGGACGACACACTTCTTCTCCTCTGAGGAGGTGAAGGCGGCCAGAGACGGGCGGGAATTGGTGGCTACTGTCCCTAACCTGTTCATCGACAAACAGAGCAACACGCTGGCGACTTTGGCCGGCAAGAAGATTCTCATACTGATCAACGGAATCAAATCGACAGACGCTGATTTACAGTTGATTCCGGCCTCGAAAATCAAGAAGGTGGACTTCTACGATGTGCCGCCGGTGCGGTATATGGATATGGCGGATGTTGTTCTGAACGTCATTACCTCACGGCTCGACACGGGTTGGAATGGAAGCGTTTACACCAGAGTAGGGCAAATGTACTCTCGCGGCGATGTGGCTCTCAGCCGTGTGAGCGGGAACAACAAGCTGACAGTCAATCTCGGAAGCCACTTCAACCACAAGCGCAAAGTCTGGGACGAGGAAAACGGCGAGTTCTCCTACCGTCTCGGGGATGATGAGTATAAGTATGAATATTCCCAAAGGCAGCGCGAGTGGGGGAACCAGTACAGCGGAGGTGTGGCTTGGCTCAATGGCAAACCGGGAGACTATATGTTCCAGGTCTCTGCTGACTATTCATTTTACAATAACAAGATGGGGCGTGACAGAGACATCAATTTCTCTCTCAACGGCTTGGGAAGCCCAAGGTCTGGAGTCGCGAGCGATGATGTGACCACGATGAAGCCGACCGTGGATGTATATTTTGAGAAGACGCTCTCCGAGGTAAGCACGTTGATGGCCGATGTGACCGCGACATCATATTCAAATGACCAGAACGCGCTCACCTCCGAGACGGGAGCGTTCGAGAACATTCTTGACCTTAGCACCCGGAAGAACTCCGTCATCGGCGAGCTGGTATATTCATACGCCAAAGAGAATCGGACGTTCAACGCGGGCTATAAAGGAACGTTCGGGTTCCTGCGGAGCGACCTTGCGGGAGGCGGTGTCTCGAAGGTCCGGACCGGGCGGCAGAGGCTTTACGGGGAATATTCCTCCCGCCACGGATCGTTCTCGTACCGTGTGAGCCTCGGTGCCGAGAATAATATGAAGGCTGGTGATGACGGGTTCTCCAGATTCGCTTTCTCCCCGACGCTGCTTTTCTCTTATAGGCTGAACAAGAGGAATATACTGCGTTTGCGGCTTGACTCGGAGACGATGATGCCCGACATTCAGCAGATGTCCGGCAACAGGATTCTGATTATGGAGAATTTCTACCGCAGGGGAAACGCCGATGTTCACAACAGCACCGGCTACCAGTCGAGGTTGATATATTCCTACAACATTCCCCGGAAGCTGATCGTCCAGGCGGATGCCCACTACAACCGCACCGGCGACTTCCTTTACGATTCGTTTGTGCAGGATGGCGGGGCGTGGTACCTTGAGACGCGGAACGCACATCATTACTCCGAGACTGGTATGAATATGATTGTGACCTATCTGCCTTGGAAGTGGCTGCGGCTGGGCGTGGACTTTTCCGCTGACCGTCAGACCATCAAGGAGACCGCTTCGAGTGAGGCGTACAGCGACTGGTTCTTTCCGGTCTATCTGAACGCATCCGCCGTCTGGGGCAGCTGGTCGCTTTCCTACCGTCAGACCTATGGCGGGAAGATGCTGGACGGTTTGTACCGGAAGGGGCTGGAGAAGGTGTCGTACTTGTCCCTGACCTACGATTGGAAGAACTGGCGATTCGGAGCCCAGTGCCTGTTCCCGTTCTACGATGACAAGTTCTCCAACGAGACCGTCTCCATCGCTCCGGTCTGTCACATCACACAGACGAATCTCCGAACCAAAAACCGTGAGTTCGGCTTCACCATCTCCTGGTTTTTCCAGCGCGGCAAGGAGAACCACTCCGCCAAGAGTCTTGAGAACTCGGACGTCGACTCCGGAGTGTTCAGGTTCTGATCTGACATATATCCCTTTGAATCTGGATAACTGGCCAAATTCAGAGGGATTTTTTGTGGTTGCTAAAGAGCCTCGACCTCTTCTACAGAGAGCCCTGTGCAGGAGGCGATTGTTTCGGTGTCGATGTCTTTTGTTTTCATCGCTATAGCAATTTCTCGCTGTGCCTGCTGTTTGCCTTCCTGAACCCCTTCCCACTTTGCATAGTTGATGGAGTTTATCCTGTCGCGTTCGGTCATCATATCCTTTTCGTATTGAATGGTTTCCTCGGGTGTGAAGTTGGCTCTTGTGGAAGCCTCGAAATAGGCCTCGTAGGCCTTGTCGCCCCTGGCCCAGTCCGGCATCCTGTCCATCTCCTTCGACCCCGTCAGCAAAGATAACCAATAATCGGTCTCATCGGTTATCCCCTTAGAGATTTTTTTGAACGCGTTCAGGTCGAAGAAGTGGTACTCCGGGCTGGCCGGCAGCCTGTGGCCGGATGCCTCGTCCACAGTGTAATAGTGGAGGTCGTACCTGCCATTGATCCCTGTGACGGCCTCCGAGGCGAAGTTCAGGAACGCGATGGCATACGTCGAGTGCAGATTGTACTCCTCCGAGCCAACCTCTCCCTCCAGCTGGGCGATGACCTTGGCCGTGTAATAGACCATCCTCTCCAGGAATGTCACCTGTTTGGCGTTCTGCATCTCCACGATAAAGTTGTTGTCCTTGTCGTCAGTAGCCAGAATGTCGATGACGCACTTCTTGTCGTCCTTGTTCTCGGGGATGATCTCGGTGTTGAGGAAAGAGACATCGACGATGTTGACATCCTTGATGATGCTGTTGAGCAGCCCGATTGTCGCGTCCTTGAACCTCTCGGTTCCGAAGATCCTCTTGAACGCGAAGTCAATGGTGGGATCCGCATAGATGTTTTTAGTCTTCATTGTTTAAGTGTTTATCTGCCTGCAAAGCTACTGCGAACTATTCGTGGAACAAATTATTCAACGGATAATGTGTAAGATCGTTCACAGGGGTGCTTGTATGGCAATATTTAAGGGAATGGGGAAGTCTATATTTCAGAAAAAATATGATCATGCGGGCATCGCTTGGCTGACGAAAGGCTGTGGAGCAAGCGGAAAATGTGGCAAGAGAGTGCAAAAGAGACATAAAAAGTTTTCTTTCGCAAGAAAAGATATTATCTTTAGATTTGTATTTGTAGATCTGCTTATACCAATATGAAGGCGGAGGAATTCAAAGATACTAATTTGACATTAGGTGATATATTATCATTTAATCAATGCTGATTATGGGGAAGACAACCACACTATTTATCATCGGAATACTGCTGGTATGTTTGCTGTGTGCCCGCCATAAGACGGTCAATATATCACCGGTTTCTCAGCATCCAAGTAGCTGCATCAATGGAATAGATGTTTCGCATCACCAAGGGGACATCGATTGGAAAAAGGTCAAGGAAACACGGCCTGAATTGGCATTTATCTATATCAAGTGTACAGAGGGGAAGGACTACGTTGACCCGAAGTTTAAGACCAATGCCGAAGGAGCCGCAGCAGTAGGTTACAAGGTTGGGGCATACCACTACTTCAGGATGACCAGTAGTGCGCACAGTCAGTTCGAAAACTTCAAGACCCAAATGGATGCAGTGCATATTGATCTGATTCCTATGGTGGATGTAGAGCGGGATGATGGAAAGCCCCGAAAAGAGCTTCAGGACAGCTTACAGGTACTTCTGGATCTACTGACGGACGCTTATGGCAAAGAGCCTATGATTTACGGCACTAATCGCTCATACAATGAGCTATGTGCCCCAGAGTTCAACAATTATCTCCTTTACATAGGTAGATACGGGGAAAATAAGCCTGTCGTGAAAGGGCCGTCACATTACACAATTTGGCAGCATTCAGAGAGAGCCAAAATTCCAGGTATCCCCAAGCCTGTGGATATGTGTCGTATGCACCCGCTCTATGAATCGAGCTGCATTGAGTTATAAATACATCACCTTGTTCCCTCCGTTTTTTAGGGCGGTGGCAGATAAGAGGATGCCCGCTTCGAAGGGGCAAACCATCATTTTTTACCCGAGATAATAGCAAGATTTTCCACACCTTGACTCGAACGCTATGGCTTGGCCTTGGTTAGCACACAACAAGCGAGTTTCCACCGAAACGGCATTTTACCGGAGAAACTGCTGATCCAACGGAGTTTGTCCGGTAAAGAGGTCTATTACCGGAGAAAACTCAATTGCAGAGAAAATAGAAAAACCATCTCCTTCTTTTACCACAACGCTATTTTTCCGGCAATGCCCAAATCAAGGGTCGCTGTCGCTATGCCTAACGCTTTAAATACACGGCTCATTGTAGGCAATGTGATGACGCTTTTCCCTTTTTCTAATTTGGAGATTTGGGCGCGCTGCACACCTATAAGTTCACCAAGTTCTTCTTGTGTGAGTTTTTGTGCCAGTCGTGCCTTGCGTATGGCCTCCCCAACAAAGTAGGCGTTCACTTCTTCTTTGAGTTGATTTTCCATAGCCTCACGCTCTGGGGTGCCTCTCTTTCCCCAAAGCTTATCTTTCATATCATCCGCTGGGATCAGTTTCATCTGTTCCATAATGCTGTTATCTCTTGTTTTTAAAATACTCTTTCCTTACCTCTTCTGCCTTGGCAATCTCCTTTGATGGTGTCTTTTGAGTTTTCTTGACTATACCGTGCGTGACGATAACCAACGTGTCCAACTCCGTGTCCCAAAAGGAGAATAGTCTATAACTAATACCATTATAAAGAGTGCGGAATTCCCATATATCGGTATTCTCAAGTTTCTTGAATATGTTAACTTTCATCACCCCTTCCTCAACCTTGAAGATGTTATAGTATATCTTCTGTTGAGCCTTGAACGGTTGTGCGTCCAAAAAGGCTTGCGCTTCTTCTGTCAACACAACTTTTAGTTTACCTATGCCCATTTTGTTTTCCGATACAAATATAATATAATGTTTCCAAGTAACGATACAACCCCGCATTGATTTGTACAAATGCTGCGGCAAAACTACGGTGAACTATCCGTGGAACAAATTATTCGACGGATAATGTGCGGAATCGCTGACTGAGGTCATTCAGCAGAAATATTCAAGTACAGGATTGGAATGACAATTTCCGGAAAATTTCCGTCCCTTATGTTTGGCCTTCATCCGATTCCATTGAGATTTAAGTTATTGGCTTTTATACAGAGAACCGATCCGTTGAAAATAGTGCCGTGGAGCGAAATCAGTTGTTAGTTAACATATTCGTGAATCCTGCCAGTCAATTTGGGAGGGCGGGAATCTGTAATGGGCTGAAAGTCAGGTGTTGGTGCATCACTCGTTGGCCTCCAACTTGTTGAGAATTGCTGCCCTTCGATTTTGGAGAGTAGGAACTTGTAATTGATTGAAGGTCAGATGATGACGCTTCACGTAATTGTAGTTGTTGTCTTTGCGGATGACTATTTGAATATTAACCTTTTAGCGTTATTGGGTAGAGCGGGTTCTAGCCCAGGGGATGACGTAGGCGGGGGACATCTTGCGGGACAGGAGGTCTTTCATATAGTCCATGTAGGGGGCGACGTGGCTGAAGAACATCTTGTAACCGTCGCAGAGGGCGTTCAGGCCGGTCTCGATCCTAACTCCGCCTCTGCCTTGGCGGGACTCGTAGGTGTTGAACCGATGCTTGGGGCACTCGCCGTTGCAGGCGAAAAGCCATTCGCACTTAAGGCATTTGGTCGGGAGCTTGTTGCGCTTGTCGATGCCGAAGGCTGTCTGCTTGTCCGAGCGCATCATCTCGGCGATCGGCTTTTCGGTGATGTTGCCGAGGAGATAATCCTTATAGACAAAATGGTCGCAAGGGTAGAGGTCGCCGTTGTGCTCGATGACGGAATTGCCGCCGCAGGTCTGGGCGAATGTGCAGGTGCCGGGCATCTCACCGACCCAGGTGGCCAGAGTGGCGTCGAAATTGGTGACGAATATGCGGCCGACATCGTTCCTGACCCAATAATCGAATATGTCGCAGAGGAATCTGCCGTAGCCCACATCGCTAACGGACCACGGGGCGATCATCGCTCCGTCCGCTTTGGGATCCACGATGAACGGACGCTTCTTCTTGTCCGGCTTTCCGGCCCCGTTCAGCGGGTACTTGACGTGCTCGACCACGGGCATAAACTGCATAAATCCGCTGCCGACCTCACGCAGAAACAGATATGTCTCCAATCCTCTGCCTTCGCTGGCGTGGTTGACCGTTGACATCGTGTTGAACTCAACTCCTTCACCTTTAAGAATATTCAGACCGCTCATCACCCTGTCGAAGGTCGGGAATCCGCCCTTGTCCTTGCGGTACTTGTCGTGAATATCCTTGGGGCCGTCCAGAGATATTCCCACAAGGAAATTGTTGTCGTGGAAGAATCTCGCCCATTCGCGGTTGAGAAGTGTCCCGTTGGTCTGGATGGTGTTGTGGATGACCTTCTCTCCGGCATATTTCTTCTCAAATTCCAAAGCCTTGCGGTAGAAATCCAACCCCAGCACCAACGGCTCGCCGCCGTGCCAGTTGAAGGTCACTTCCGGCACTCCATTCGCGCTGATATATTCCTGAACCACTTTTTCGAGCATCGCTTCGGTCATCCGGGGCTCCTTGCCGCCATAGATCTCGGCCTTGTCGAGGTAGTAGCAATATTTGCAGTCCAGGTTGCAGAGCGACCCGGCCGGCTTGATCATTATGTTGAACGCCATCGGTCCCGAGAGGCGCATCGCGTCCCCGAGGGTCAGTGTCTTTTCAAAGATTGCGTCTGACATATTCCTGATTATTTGACCCTTATCTTACCTCCAGAGATCTCGTCACGCTTGAAGTATGGCCAGCCATCCTTGTCCCAGTATATTCTCTGGAGGTTGGTGAACCTTGTGTTATGGCTTTTCTTTGTGCGCTCGGCGGGATAGTTGCCGCGGTGCGTGTGGTAGATGATAAAAGTGTCTCCGTTCTTGTCTGTGAATATCTCTCCATCATGCCCTGACCCATAGAATCTGTCGTAAGGGCTGGATGTCAGAATCGCTGTTCCATAGCCGTCAGCCATATCTTTTCCTTCCTTGGTAAGGAAAGGTCCTTCGGCGTTTCGGCTCCTTCCTACGACAATGGCGTAGGAATAGTCGTTGTAGCGTCCAGCGCTTGCGAAAAGATACCACCAGCCGTCTCTTTTGTAGACATAGCTGCCTTCAAAGACGGTAAGACGAGAGTTGTCCTTCTCTATGTCTTGTCCGGCAATATGCTTATAGACAGCATCTTTGGCTAAGGAAAGCCCGTCCTTGGAGAGCTCCACCTGATGAATCCCGCCTATGCTGCCGAACACCAGCCACGCCTTGCCGGTCTGGTCGTCCACAAATGCGAACGGATCAATGGTGTCCTTGATGCCTGTGACTTTGGAGTCGGTGATGATGTTCTCAAACTTGTACGGCCCGGTGACCGTGGGGGAGGACAGCGCCACTATCCGGGAATCCTCGGCGCTGCTTCTGGCTGTGACGTAGATGAGGTATCTGCCGTCAATCTTGGCGAATTGCGGTGCCCAGACATTTGGCCCAAGTTGTTTAAGCCTTTCAACCGTCTCTTTATCAAAAGGATGAATGTCGGTGTTCTCCCATTCGCATAGGTTGGAACTTCGAATGAATGTCCTGTTTACTCCGGTGGCGATGGAGTAGTAACAACCATCCTCGGGATTGAGGATCGCCGTAGGATCAGGCCAATTCTGGTTGATCACCGGATTGGTGAACTGCTTGTACTGGCTGCAGGATGCAGAAAATATTGAGATTGCAGATAACAGAAGGAATGTCTTTCTCATATCACGGAATAGTTTGATTTAATGAAGCTCCTCTGCCTCGAAATCACTCACATAGGCCTTTCCCACGATATTCTTAAAGGACTGCATCATCTTGTCTGTCAGTTCTTTATTATCTTTTGAAATGTCCTCCTTCTGGCTCCTGTCGTTGGCGAGGTTCCAAAGTGTGACCTCCGGATTCAGGCCGAAGTCGATGGTAGTCGGGTTCTCGTTGCTTCCTGAATATGCCGGGATCAGCACGTAGTCACCTTCCTTGAGGGCGAGGCGGCCCTGCGCTTCGATGATCAGATGTGCGTCACCAGGCAGTATGCCGGTTCCGTTTCCCCATGGGTGCATTCCCGTGAACAGGGCCAGTCTACTCTGTGTCGAGGTAGCTGAAGTTGCGTAGGCGCGGTCGAACCGTCTTCCGGCTCTTCCCAAAGAATCGATTCTTGGAGTCTGCACGAGATTGCTTCCGCTGTAGAGGCTAATGTCCCCGAGTCCAAGGTCGTCTGCCATGATCAGCACGATGTTCGGCCTTTCTTCCGTCTTCTTCTCCGTGTTTGAACAAGCCGTCACGGCCATTGCCGAAACCCCTGCCGCAGCAGCTGCAGACATCAGCCTGAAAGTGTCTTTTCGGATTGTCGTCATGTTTTTGAGATTGTTCTCAAAGTTACTCCTTTGCCGGCTTATTTCCAAACAGGGCTGCCACTCAGGCTCTTGCTTGCCACCTGCTTAAGTATCAATGAGTGGAGGCTAAGTCGTTGTACAACAGTGCGATGCTTAAACTTCCTCCCAAGTGTTTTGTCGGGGAGAAGGAAACCGTTATTGGTTACAACTCAACCCTTTATCCTCCACGACACACCCTGTCTACCCTACCAAAACAACAGGTACATGAGAGAGAGAATTTCCACAAAATCGTGTGGTAATCTGCACAGTGAGGCCATATGGACAAGGCCCTTGCTCGTTGGCTGGCTTTATAAGACAGTGGTGGAACGGGCTGATCTGGACGAAAGTACTGATCTTGACAGTTCAGACCACCAGTGCAACTAAGTAATCCTTAAAAAATAGCTTGGTAATCTTTGATTGTCTTTTCTCATCCGCAGTCACGGTTTCTTGTTGACTCCGAAGGGCGGGACATTGTCTCCGGCATAGGACTTGAATCCAACCCTTGAGCGCTATCAGGCTTTGCCGGTCTCAAGGGATTCCAACGAATCTGAACCGGATTTGCTTCTGGAAGCGGCTGGAGATTATTATATTTCTAAAGACAATGCCGCAAGGATTAATGCGGAGGTTAAGAACTCATTGAGAGATTGGAAAACTGTCGCGAGGCGTTTAGGTTTGCCGGAAAGGGACATCGACATCTTTGGCGGCAGGTTTATAATTGGATAAGAAGGCTTTGACCGCATTGCAGAATCGCTTTGTTGTCAGGGGCAAGATGGCGATTTAGACAAAATATTGTAATGAAAACTGCGATAAGTTGTCCTAATTCGTCCATATTTCATGAGATTTAGACAACTTATCGCACAAAATGGTGTTTTTTATGTGTTCATTCCGTATGATGTTTGACCTGAAGTTGTGATGACCTGCGCAGGGCGGATGAAACTTCTTCAGTCCGCATGGAATTTAACTTTCATTTTGCGGCCGTTGACCATACATTTCTTTATTGGAGCGTCTCCCCCTTTGCTTATCTTTACGAAAGGCTTCCCTTTTTCAAGCCCTACGGTGCCGTACCAACCTTCAGCGGAGAAGAAAGACCTGAAATCATTCCCAATACGTGAATCGATGAACAATGTACCGGTCACAGCATCGAAGCGGATGCCGGTCAGAGCTTGGAGCAAGCTGTAGCTGGACAAAGCCCTTGCGTACCAGGAGCCGCATTCATATTCATTGTAAGGATTGCGCCGGATCCCGTCGTACCGGTCAAGGCAGGTTCTGACAATGTCAAGCCCCTTCTCCACCTCTCCTTCGAACATGAGGTGCGCCGCGACCTGAAACTCTATTCCAGTCCAGACCTCATCGCTGTAAACGAACGGAAGACTGGGTTTCCCACCTTTCGGCCAGGTGCACAGGAGAAGTCCGCCATCATCGCCGACAGCGTATCCCGGTCTTTGAGGATTGGCGTGATCCCTGAGGTCGTGTTTGAGATTGTATTTGTACACGGAATTAAGATGCCCGGCCACCTTTTCTTTGCCGAATGGCTCCTCCAGACCGCACACCATGGACATCCAGCCACCGATTATCCCATCGGAAAGGCATCCGTCGCCGTATTGGTACTTCGGACCTTCTTTCTCAAGGACTTTGCGGGCCTCGTCGGAATAGCCGCTATGAAAGGATTGCGCCGAGGTCGGGTCTTCCGCCTTCAGCCCTTTCCAGCGGATTTTCTGGATGAAATACTCTCCGTTCCAGAGTTCGTCGTTCATGTACTTGAGGGATTTCCTTAGCAGGTCACTGTAACGCGAAGTGTCTTCTCCGAGGAATTCACCTATGTGGACGATGCTGTTCAACGCTCCGGCGTAGAAACTGGTGCACATCCCGTCCGGTCCCCAGAATTCGATGTCATACGTGTTGTGGTGTGGTTCTTCCAACGCTCCTTTCTCGTAAGGATCCCAAGTCCGGATACAATAATCCATACTTTTCTTGATCTGAGGATACAATGTGCGTATCCAGTCATTGTCACCGCTTATCCTCCAATCTCGGTAAACCTTCATTATTCCCCCGAGTTGTCCGTCAGCCGCTGAATGAAAATCGTGTTTTACGGGGCGGATAGGGATGTTTGCCCGAAAAACCTGATGCCCGTCCTTGTTCTGATCAACAAGGAATTCCGTTTCCCTAAGGCTTCTTTCCATTCTTGGGAAAAGGTGAGGGATCGCCTGGGCGTAATTCCACACATGGGTGCATGAGCCGTGGCAACTTCCCCAGTTGTCACCGCTGCCTTCCCATACCCATAGTCTGCCGTCGTGTTGGCGCATGACCGTGGTGGATTTCAGAATGGTAAGATTATTGGCGATCGCTTCCACAACCTCGGACGGAAGCGAGGTGTCATAGAATGTGTCGGTGAACGTCTTGGTGTCCTCTTTCAAGATAGAGTAGTTTCCAAGCCAATATGAGGCAACCTCAGACACGGAAGAGAATCTTCTGCTGTACCAAGGCTCGTACCGTTCTGGATAATCCTTATAGTCATCCGGATTGTAGCTGTCTCCGCGGTCATTATCCGTCTCGGCGTCAGGACCTATTCGATGGATGGAGGTAGGCACGTACCATGCCATGTACAGATGGATTGTCTTGGATTCTCCGGGTCTGAGGCTGAAAGGAACGAACAAGGACGCTCCAGGGGCACCTGACACCGGCTCATTAGGTGTCACCTCTCCGGAGGAGACCTTGTTCCATGCCATCGTGAGTGGATCAAACCATCCGCCTCTGAACCAGCAATAATCAACAACGGCATTCGCCTCATCCGTGAATATGGCGCAGTGACCTTCAGCGTCAACCATGTTCGGGACGGAATTTTGGTTCAGTACAAAGCCATTAGCCATTTTTGTGATGGGAGATTCAGTGTCGTTGCTTCTCCACATGAAATTCCTTGTGTTGAAGGAAAACACGGCGTTCACACACTCAGAGGATGTGTTCTTAAAGGAATATTCTAATCCTCCCACCGGAAGTCCTGAATTATCCTCGTCACCGGGGATGAAAGGGTTCCATGCTGTGATGTCAACTTCCAGTGGAATGTCATTGTCGCTCAGGGAGATGTTCGCAAAAGGGAATCTTGCTTTGAAGCGTCCCTCGTCAAATCTTGGCAATCCCCATGTTGTTCCGCCTACACCCATGCCGCCTTCCCTTCTTCCGAATATCTTGTAGTCAGGGACATTGGCTTCGAGTACTTTCGTTCCGTCAGTCGCTCCGTCAATATGAATCGCCGCGAATGTGCAAGGCTCGTGGAAAAGTTCGGGGTAATGATGAAACGACAGATTTGATATGGCACCGGTTCCTTCGATGCAGAACATTCCGGAACCCAAACCTCCTATCGGGAATGCGATGTGGCTGAGTTCCTCTCCGGCAAATCCTTTGTTGTGCTCTCTTGCAAAACTTGAACACCCGAGGGTGGCAAGCATTATGGTTGTCAGTATTCTTTTCATATTGAATATGTTAATGTTTTCGGGAAAGCTTCATCACGGTGCCACCGGATGAAGCGAGCCTTACAGTTGTACTGTCATCTTTCTTGACATCCATGACGGATGTTTCGAGATGGTTCGGGTTTGTGTCTGTGTCGTCCGAGTCTTTCAGCAGCTCGAGGGAATATTCCCCGTCTTCCAGAAAATTAAAGCTGATGTCTATCGTCCGTTCGGTAGTGTTGTTGATGCATCCGACGTACCAATCCTTCCCTTTTCTTCTTGCTGTGACGACATATTCAGCCATCTTGGCCTCCAACACTCTGGTTTCGTCCCATACGGTCGGCACATCCTTGAGAAAATCGAATCCCGGCTGGCCCCTGTAGGCCTCCGGATAGTCGCAAACCATGTTCAGATAGCTCTCCAGAACCAGATACATTGCCAGCATGTGGCATCTTGTGCTGGTCACCAGAGGACGGGAGTAATGCACCACATAGTCTTTTTCGGGGACAGAGCGGAATCCTCCGAGGTGATAGTCCGCGGGACCGGCCAGAAGTCTTGTGAAAGGCATCATGATGTCGTGGTCCGCTCCCATCTGCCTTTCATTGTCCCATTTATAGACCTCGTAGTTCAATGTGCCTTCCCGGGTGAACTCGTTGGGGTATGTTCTGGAGAGCCCGGAAGGCTTGCTTGCCCCATGGAATTGTATGAACAGTCTGTGATCGGCGGCTTTGCGGAGAATATTCTCCTGAATGGTAATCATCTCCTGATCATCCCTGTTCATGAAATCCACCATCATGCCTTTCACGCCCCATTCGTTGAATTTTGTGAATATCTCATCGATGTCCTTGTTCAATGCCGCCCAGTTCAGCCAAACGTGGATGTCAACGCCGCGAGACCGGGCATATTCGCATATCGCCTTGAAGTCCAGAAGAGGAACAGGTCTGGTAAGGTCCGCGTTCGGCCCGGCGAGGCCGAATCCGGGGCCGTCATCATAGTACCAAGGCATGTCGGCGTAGCCATAGACGGAATGATATTCAAGACCGTTGTCAGCCGCGAAATCTATGTAGTACTTGTTTGTCAGGAAGTTGTTGCCGGGTTGGAATGTCGTGTCGGGGACTTCCGTGTCGTTCCACCATGGAAATGTCGTTTTCCCGGGCTTAAGCCACGAGGTGTCCTCTATTCTGCAAGGCTCGCACAGGCTTGTCAGCACGGTGCTTTCCATCAAAGTTTCGATTCTGTCGCTAATCATGAACACCCTCCACGGGGTTGTGCAGACTGAGTCAAGCATCACGCTGTATTCAGGTTTGTCAAGTCTTGGAGACAGGCGGCTTGTAAGCTTTCCCCCATCCTTGATGAGGTACATCCCGGCATAATCCACAAGATTCGCCTCTGTGACGGCGGCGAATGACCCGTCTTCGAACTCAAGCGTGAGAGGCATGTCTATGAGTTTCCCGGAGTCCAGATCATCGAGCCTTTTTCTGGTATATGGGCCTTCATGCGAGTTTATGAACCCGGGTACGAACAGCGCGCTGGCCATCGGATTCCCTTCCGGTCTGATTTCAAGAATCTCGTTCCTTATGTTCAGAGCCTTGTCTCCTTCCCGTTTACCGATGATGTGCCGGAAGGCTACGGCATCGTTGAATGCCTTGACCTGCAGGCGCATGTCGATGCTTTTGTCCGGATTGACCACGGTTATTGTGGCTTCCTTGTACTCACTGCGGACGTGGCTGCGTTTCCCCACAGGAAGTGAATATTCCTCAACGCCTTTTCTTCTGGTCACTTTGCCAAGTTTCGCTTCAGCTCCCAGAGCGGTGTCGTCCATGACGATACTGATCGCAGAGTCTTCTATCAGTGTTTTCCCCTTATGTGTGATCCGGTACTCAAGCTGGCCTTTCACGGTGCGGAATCTGATGCCGATGGAACCGTCGGGGGAATCCACTCTCACTGATGGCTGCGCTGAAGCCAAAATGGAGAGCATGAGTAGCGATGTGGTCAGGAATAGTCTCATTTTGATGCTTTTAAATCTATGGACATAAGATATGTGTTATAAGGAAGCCACATTGACATTATGAAATACAATGTTGTGCCTTTCTTTGACAGAGGGTGTATGAATGAGCCATACAGCTGGGGCCAGTCCCTGCCGCTGGCCACCTGCACCGGTTCACTCCACGGACCTTCCACATTGTCGGCGTAGCGCATACTGATTTCATACCTTGTTCCATTGAAGTACAACAGAACCCATTTTTTTAATTCCGGCATGTAACTGAATGACAGCTCACCGACTTTGTCATTGAAAAGCGGTGTGGCCGCGTTTTCCTTGCCTGTGACCCAGCCGAAACCATTCCAGAATTCATATTTGCCGGTGTCCTCAATATCCTTCTCGTTGAATCTGGCCAGATATGGCATACCGTCGCGTCCTGTTTGGGTGGCCATCATATACACTTTCCCGTTGTTTTTGTAATAGCCGCATTGTCCGAAATTACTGTCTCCCGAGAAATTCACCCCATTCACACGATCCCAATCCTTGCCTCCGTCGGTGGATTTGTAAAGACTGGAATAGTTCGTCACCCATCCTGTCCATGTCTTGATGTTCATGTAGTGCACGTAATCCGCATTGCCTGCGTGGATCGCTGCGGTAGGGATTGATGTCCAGTCTCCAGTTCCGGAGGTGTTGTGCGCGCTGAAACAGATCTCCTTCGCCTGGTTCCCTTCCATGACGGCTCCGTTGATGGTCAGTCCATTGCTTAGTTCAGTATCGTTCGAGAGGAGAATCACATTACTCCTCCACGACCCTCCATTCGGACCGGGAGCGGCGTGGTTTGGTTTGAAGTCAGCGCCGTAGGTGTCTCCGAAAAACATTCCGAATTTATTTTCTGACATTTCCCATATAATGCCGAGATCCGTCCCTCCGACATTGAATTTCAAATCGGTCCTGTTGTTCAATGTGTACTTTACGGTTGGGAGACCATCGTGACCGTTGTCTTCCGCTCCTGTGACTCTTGACAGGCATTGAAGGTTTGAGAGTTTGAGGTCTTTTGTCCTGTTCAGGCCCAGGTTGGTGATTCTTACAGACCTACTCTCGCTTGCCTTGCCTTCGGTGTCATAAGCCGTGAATTCCAGAGTAACCCTTTCCGGATCTGTCTCTTTCATCAGATAAACGTAGGTGAACCTGTCCGTCAACAGGGCTTTGCCGTGTTTTGCCGGAAGCTTCCCGTAGTTGGTCTCCTTCACTACTTTAAGGTAGTCCAGATTCTCGAAATTGTTGATTGTCATTTGGATTTCGACAACACCGTCAACAGGAGCGGCCTCATCTTTGGCAAGGTTGATTTGAATTTCACTATTTCCCTCTTCCCGTGTGTCATCCTCTTTGGCGCAGGAGATGAATGTCATGCATGCCGACAGGCTCAGCATGCACAACAAGCGAATGGTCATCAGTCTCATTTCCGGTCATATTAATAATTCTCTAGATCCTGCCAGGTCGGGAATGCGGGGAATTTCGCATGTGGTTCGGCTTGGTACCAGAATGAGGTGGCTGAGATGTCAGAGTGCTGCTGCAGGTATCTTCCGTCGAACCTCCAGCCCAGATCCTGAATGGTGGCTTTGAAGTCTTTCTTGAACCTGACCGGATCCATGATGTGCCACCGGTACAGTCCGAATCTCTCCTGTGAGCGGTAAGTGCCGTCAGGTCTTATCACCTGGCAAAGCCCGGCGTAAGGTGTGCAGAATTCCACGAACCTACCGTTTCTGTCGAAATTGTAGGATCCGCAGAAGTAGTCCTCAAGTCCGGTCGTGCAGATTGTAGGATATTTCTTGTCGCCGTCGATGAAGAATTTCATCTCTCCTTCTCCCCACCAGCCGTTATTGGTGAGTCCCCATGCCATATAGACACCGACATATTGGCCTTGGCCTTTTACTCCGTCAAGCACGGTGAAGTCGGAACTTTCATTATAGCGGGTTCTTCTGAACTGGCAATGGAAATATCCTGCGTCTTCCGGAACATCGGTAAGTGTGTAGTCTATTTGGTAGTAAAGTGTCATGGCGTCTTTCGGATTGATGTTCTCCATGGTTATCTTGCATTTTTTCCTGAAAGGCATCTGCCAGTAGCAGTTGAAGGCACTGCCAGGATTCACGCATACCGGGAGGGAAACCAAAGGGGCATATTCATTCCAACCCATGCAGAAGAAGTCCGAGATTGGGCATTCCACAGAAGGGGTTTCCTCATTGTCCCAATAGATTCGGATGATGCTCCATCTCCATATTCCTGTAGGAGTCATCCAAATGTGCTGGATCGCTCCAGGACCTTCCATCTCCGCGATGGTGACGGTCTCGCCGGAATTGATTATTATGTAAGGGTTGACTTTCCATCCTTCGCCAAGGTCTCTGGCAGCCCAGGACGCGTTGTTGACATTCTTTGTGTTCGGCAGTTCCGGAACAGCCTTGGCTCCCTGGCCTTTGGCTCCGGTGAAATTTTCGGGAGAGATGGATCGGGTCTCCGCATTCGAAAGCCTTGAGAGATTCCCGAGGTTCATGTCCAGTCCGTTGAAGTTCTGCGCCTGCATGGAAAGTGCCATCAGGCTGCAGATTAATGATGTGATGATGTCTGTTGTCTTCATTGTAGTAGATTTTATGTGTGTGTTTGAGGTGTGTATAAATTTGCTAAATCAATTTAACATTGTGATTGCAATTATAATAAGTAGGAAAGTTGGGGGTGTTGTCACTTGCGTTTCCTTGAAGAGGCGCGTTTCACAAGTGATCCCTCGGCTTCCACTTGTTGTGTGAGACTGTCATCCGATTCCAGATGCTCGATAAGTATCTCCACGGCCTTTCTTGCCATTCTTTCGAGTGGTTGGGACACGTAGGTGATCGGAGCGTAGAAGAAATCAAACGCGCTTTCTCCGTCAAAGCAGACTATTCCAAGATCGTCCGGAATATGTATGCCCTTGCTCTGTATGTAGTACAGGCACTTGATGGTGATCGTGTTGGTGGCGAACAGGATGGCATCGACATTGTGTTCCATGAGGCTGTTCATCGCTTTCTCGCAGCTCTTGTCAATGGTGCTCATGTCAACCTGCTTTATGATGATCGAGTCTTTCGCTCCGTTGTCAGCCAAAGCCTGGGAGTAACCATCGATGCGGTCTTTCATGTTCGTGAGATTCGCTCCATAGCCGACGAACCCGATTTTCTTGTAGCCTTGCCTTATGAGATGCTCGGTCGCCTCATAGGACGCTTTCCGGTTGTTGAGACTTACATAGTCTGTCTTTATGCCGGGAATGTACCTGTCCAATAACACCAATGGCACATTCCTGTCATGAAGCATCTTGATTGTCTCCTCGGATCCGTCGCATGGCACGACGATCATTCCGCCCACTTCCTTGCGCAGCATTTTCTGTGTCAGATCGGCAAGTTTGTCCGCGCGTTCGTCAGAGCTGGCGAACAAGGCCATGTAGCCGTATTCCTCTGCAGTGGTCTCGATATTTTTCACGATGTCGGCGAAGAACATGTTGGAGATGTCGGAAACAATCACTCCTATGGTGTGGTTTGTTCCGTCCCGGAGGCTTTTGGCAAACCCGTTCGGCTTGTAATCCAATGCTTTGGCTATGCCACGGATCTTTTCTGCCATAGTGTCGCTCACCCTGTACTGCTTCTGCTTTCCGTTTAAGACAAAGGAGACGAGGGCCGGGGACGCTCCGGCCGCTTTCGCGATGTCTTTGATGGAAATACCCTTTTTTTTGCCTCCCATGTCGCTAAATTGTTTTTGCAAAGTTATACAAAATTTATCAGAAACAAAATCAACTTTTACAAAAAACGATGCAAATATTTTTGAATTTTCTTTGAAATCTAATTTCTAATTACTTACTTTGCGTTGTGATTTGAGGATTGTGTAGTAATTATTGACACTAAAATTACAGTGGATAACTGTCATTCAAAGGGGATTACCCCTTATTATTTGTGTTATTTTGCTAAATTAATTTAGCATATTTGTAAATCAAATTAAGAGTCACTTTATGGAACATTTGCGCAAGGCGGAAATGAAGAGAAACGGCAGAGGGCGCTCTTTGCCGGGAGTACTTCTCGCTTTTTTGTTGTTTGCCACCGCTTGGCAGGCTTATGCCCAGAAAACAACATTCAAAGTGTCCGGAACCGTTCTGGACGCTCAGACGAAAGAACCTGTGATCGGAGCCGGAGTCATGATGAAGGCCTCTAATCTGGGAACCGTGACAGACATTGACGGCAATTATGTCCTCACCGTCAATGATCCCAAAGGAGTCCTTGTCGTCTCGGCGGTGGGGTATAGGAATGTAGAGATGAACATAAACAACAGAGCCGTCATCAACATCCTCATGGAGAGTGATATGGAATCTTTGCAGGATGCCGTTGTGATTGGCTATGGCTCTCAAAAGAAGGCCACGATCACAGGCTCTCTCACGCAGGTGGATGTCAAGCTTCTGGAGCAGTCCGCCGCTCCATCGCTTTCCAATTCGTTGGGAGGGGCCATGCCCGGAATCATCACCCGCCAGAGCAGCGGTGAGCCTGGGTACGATGGTGCGACTATCCTTATACGTGGCATGGGCTCATGGGTGAACTCGTCACCGCTGGTTCTTGTCGATGGTGTGGAACGGGACATAAACCTTATCAACACGGACGAGATAGCGTCATTCTCCATCCTCAAGGACGCTTCCGCTACCGCTGTGTACGGAATGCGCGGAGCGAACGGTGTCATTCTGATCTCCACGAAGAAAGGTGTGGTCGGAAGGCCTAAGGTGTCATTCCGCATGGAAGCCACCCAGCTTCATGGACTTCGTTTCCCTGACTACATCAAAGGCTACGAGTTCGCGAACTTGATGAACGAGGCCTGCACAGTCGGCGGCACTGCCTTGCCATGGTCTGACGAGGAAGTGGAGAAGTTCCGCGACGGTTCTGATCCGTACAATTATCCAAGCGTGGACTGGACCAATGAAACATTGAAGAAGAATGCGTTCCAGACAATGAACACGCTTTCCGTCACAGGAGGTAATGAGACTGTCAGGTATTATGTAAGCGTCGGGTTCACGTCACAGAGTGGCCTTTTCAAAGAAGATCCTGCCTATGACTACAGGACCAATTCCCTTTCCCAGAGATATAATTTCCGTTCGAATGTGGACATAAACCTGACGAAGGACTTCTCGTTGTCATTGGGACTTGCCGAGATCATTGAGGACAGAACCTACCCGGGAACCCCGGCTGCGACCATATTCAACGCCCTGAGGGTCTGCTCCCCGATTTCTTTCCCGGTGAGGAACCCGGATGGAACATTCGGCGGAGGAAACACTTCCTACGAATGGATCAGCCCTTATGTGTATGCCACGAACAGTGGCTATTCAAAGCAGTTTCGTACCACCACACAAGGCACGGTGGGAGCCAAATGGGACTTGTCCACTTTGATCACTCCCGGTCTTCAGTTGGAGGGTAATTTCTCTTTCGACCATTTTTATATTAATGAAGCCACCCGCAACAAGCAGCCTCTTATCAAGAAATATCTCGGTGTCGATCCAAACACAGGCGAGGACCGGTACACCTTGATCAAGGAAGAGACTGCGATGGGGTACAGGATCGCGTCTTCCGGTTCCAACAGGGCTTATTATTACGATCTCAGGTTGAACTATAATAGAACGTTCAACAATCATAATGTCGGTGCGATGGCCATGTTCAACCGCCGTGACTATAAGGATCTCACCGCCGGAACCTCCACCCTGAACCTTCCTTACAGACGTCAAGGCTGGGCAGGACGAATAACTTACAATTATGCGCAGAGATACTTGTTCGAGTGGAACTTTGGTCTTAACGGATCAGAGAATTTCGCCCGTGGGAAACGTTACGGATTCTTCCCGGCATGGTCCGCCGGATGGGTCCCATCAGAAGAGAACTTTTGGAACATCAGGTGGATCAACCATTTGAAGATCAGGGGTTCATACGGTCTTGTCGGGAATGATGCCTCCGGTTCGGCAGGACGTTTCTTTTACATGTCGACCGTGAACAAGACCGCCAACGGCTATCTCTTCGGAGATTCGCAGAACCGCTATAACGGAATGGCTGAGTTGCAGATGGGTGCCTCAAACGCCACGTGGGAAGTGTCGCACAAGACGGATCTTGGTTTGGATCTGGAATTGTTCGACAGGAAGATTCGCCTTTCCGCTGACTGGTTTTACGAATATAGAGACCAGATACTCCTGAAAAGGCAGCAGATTCCGGACATCATGGGGGCGGCATGGGGAGATACTCCATGGGCCAATCTCGGTATAATGGAGAACCGTGGTGTGGATGGACAGATCGAATTCACAAACACGACCAGCCACGGCTTTTTCTATTCAGTGAGAGGTAATATCACCTACGCCAAGAACAAGATCATCGAGGATGACACGGCGAGAGCTTTGTTTGACTACCAGAACACAAGGGGACATTCCACAGGCTTGGCCCTTGGCTATGTGGCTGAAGGTCTGTTCCAATCCCAGGAGGAGATTGACAACAGCCCTAAGCAGGAGTTGGGATCGTACACCGTCGGAGACATAAAGTACAAGGATCTAAATGGTGATGGTGTCATCAACGCCTACGACCGCACATGGATAGGTTATCCAAGAGAGCCGAGGTTCATGTTCGGATTCGGCTTCACATTCGCTTACAAGGGTTTTGACCTGTCCATGAATTTCACCGGAGCGGCGCAGACCAGCCTGTTCGTCGATTCCGCGAGCATGTGGCCGTTCGCGTTGGATTATCCGGGGTATAATGTCTTGCGTGAATATTACGACAACCGGTTCATCCCGGGAGCGGACAATACCAATGCCAAATATCCGGTCGTGCACAACGGTACCTCATCCAACAACTATCAGATAAACACGTTATACCAACACGACGCATCGTATCTGAAGCTCAAGACCGCCGAATTCGGGTACTCGCTCGACAAGAATCTGGTGTCAAGGATGGGTCTTGAGTCAATCCGCCTGTTCGTGAACGGAAACAATCTTCTATGTTTTGATGGAATTAAAATCGTTGACCCTGAGTCTAATAACCTTGCCAACAGCACTTATCCGACCCAAAGGGCGATGACAATAGGTGTTCAAGTCGGCTTTTAATTATTGATTGATTATGAAAAAGATAGGTAATATATTCATTGGTCTGCTTTTGTTGGCGGGATTTGCCTCGTGCGAGGATTTCCTGGACATGGCTCCGGATGAGAATCTCACGATCGAGGATGTGTTCTCCAACAGAATCTACACAAGAGATTTTCTCACGCACATATATTCATGGACTCCGACAGAGGCTAATATGGCTGACGACGGAGGGGCGTGGAGAAACCCATATACCGCCGGCTGCGATGAGATGGAATGCGCCTACGGTGGAGCCTATGCCCACCAGATTAACAATGGCGGCTGGAATCCCAATGACATCTCAAGAACTCAGGTCTGGTCGGAGTCTTACATGGCTTTGAGAAAGGTAAACATGTTTCTGGAAAATGTTGATAAGTGTCCGGCGGCCGAGGAGGAGGTCCGTCGTTGGAAAGGCGAGGCGTATTTCCTCAGGGCGTGGTATCATTTTCTCGTGTTCAGGGCATACGGTGCGATTCCGATTGTTGACCATGCCTTTGACATCAACGAAGACATATTGTCAGTGAGAAGGTCCTCGGCTGATGCGGTAGCTCAGTTCATCGCTGATGACTGCGACATGGCGGCAGAATACCTTTATGATACGGACAAATGGTCCTCAACCGACACAGGACGCGCAACGAGGCTCTCGGCCAAAGGCCTGAAGTCAAGGGTGCTTCTCTACATCGCTTCTCCGCTTTACAACGGGGATGAACTTTTCGCCGAATTGAAGGATCCTGTTGACGGGACACCGTTGATTTCACAGACTTATGACAAGAAAAAATGGAAGGCAGCCGCGGACGCGGCGTTGGATTGCATCAGCACAGCTGAACAGAGCGGAAGGGAACTTTACAATGAGAAACCTGAAGATCCGGTTTTGAATTATCAGAACATATTCAATGACAATTGGAATGACGAGATTCTGTGGGCGAAGAACATCGGCACTTACGATCACTGGCTCAACTGTTCTGATCCTGTGTCTTTCGGTTGTTTTTCGATTCTGGATCCTACGCAGGAAATGGTTGACGCTTATGAGATGGAGGATGGCTCAACTCCTATCACTGGCTACACCAACGATGGACTTGTCCCTGTGATAAACAAAGAGTCTGGATACGTTGAGAGCGGGTTCGCCGAAGATGAGTTCGAAGGGCGTTGGCAAAAGGGTGTGTCGAACATGTACACTCATCGTGAGCCTCGTTTCTACGCTTCCATAAACTTCGCCGGTGCGATTTGGAAGACAACACGTGAGTCCAACTGGACCAAACCGCATGTCAACGAATTTTGGTTCAGGGGAATAGATGGAAAGAACAATGCGGGATCGGACTATTGCAAGACAGGGTATCTGATGAAGAAGCTTCACTATCCTACCAGAATACCTTGGCAATACACTCCTAACATGATGTGGGTTTACATCCGTCTCGGAGAAATCTATCTTAACGCGGCGGAAGCCATCAATGAATATTATGGTCCGGCCGACGCTTACAAGTACGTGAACGCGATCAGAAACAGGGCTGGATTGCCAGATCTTCCTGAAGGACTGTCCGTTGATCAGATGCGGGAGAGGATCAAGCATGAGCGGAGAATCGAGCTTGCCTTTGAGGTTCACAGGTTCTTTGATGTCAGAAGATGGCTCGAAGGCCCGCAGACTCAGGGCGTCCCGATTCACTCGATGAATATTTGGGAAGGCGAGGATATGCAGGATCCTGCTTACTACAAAAGGAAGAAGGTCGAGGATAGGGTGTTCGAGTCCCCTAAACATTATTTCTTCCCTATAGAACAGGCTGAGATTGACAAGCATGAGAAGAGAGAGCTTGTGCAGAATCTTGGGTGGACGACATTGAATTAGAAAAATAACATAAAAAATCATGATGAGTATGAAAACGAATTATCCAAAAATCGGGATCAGGCCGATCATAGACGGTCGCAGAGGCGGCATCAGGGAATCATTGGAGGACATGACGATGGGCATGGCCAGACGTGTCGCCGAACTTTATACTGAAAAATTGAGGTACAGCGACGGGACACCTGTGCAATGTGTGATCGCTGACACGACGATCGGAGGAGTCGCCGAAGCCGCCGCGGCGACCGAGAAATTCAAGAGCGACAACGTCGGAGCGGTCATCTCTGTGACACCATGCTGGTGCTACGGGGCCGAGACCATAGACATGGATCCTCTCATGCCGAAGGCGATCTGGGGATTCAACGGAACGGAGAGGCCGGGTGCGGTCTATCTTGCCTGCGCTTTGGCCGCCCACAACCAGAAAGGACTTCCTTCTTTTGGAATATATGGACATGACGTGCAGGATGTCACCGACAGCGGGATCACCCCGGACGTGGAGGAGAAACTTTTAAGATGGGCCAGAGCCGCTGTCGCCGTGATGCAGATGCGTGGCAAATCGTACCTTGCCATAGGTTCGGTGTCGATGGGAATCGCCGGCTCGACAGTCAATCCGGACTTCTTCCAGGAATACCTTGGAATGAGAAATGAATACGTGGACTGCTCCGAGATCCAAAGAAGAATCGAGCTTGGAATCTATGACAAGGGAGAATTTGCCAAGGCAAAGGAATGGGTAGAGAAAAATTGCAAGTCACACGAAGGAAAGGACCTTAATCCGGAGCACCTGTGCTACCCGAGGGAAAAACTTGACGAGGTCTGGGACTATGTCACAAAGATGGCGATGATCTTCAGGGATCTCATGTATGGCAACCCTGAACTGACCCGCATGGGATTCGAGGAGGAAGCCGCCGGGCATAATGCGATCACGGGCGGATTCCAAGGGCAGCGCCAATGGACTGACTTCAAACCGGACGGAGATTTTGCGGAGGCTCTTCTTAATTCTTCCTTTGACTGGAACGGAATTCGGGAGCCGATCACATTCGCCACGGAGGATGATTCGCTTAACGCCGCCACCATGTTGTTCCTGCATCTTCTTACGAACAGGGCGCAGATCTTCGCGGATGTAAGAACCTATTGGTCTCCTGAGGCTTACAAGCGTGTCACGGGAAAGGCTCTGACAGGTGATGCCGCTCCGGGATTCATCTATCTGATCAACTCGGGTTCATGCGCCCTTGACGCTACCGGCCAGATGACAGACGAGAACGGGAAGCCTGAGATGAAACATTTCTGGGAGATGAGTCAGGAGGATGTGGACAAATGTCTGGACAACACAACTTGGTATCCTTCCGGAAGAGAGTACATGAGAGGAGGCGGGTTCTCCTCCCAGTTCCTGACAAAAGGCGGAATGCCTGTGACCATGTGCCGCCTGAATCTCATAAAGGAACTCGGACCGGTCCTTCAGATAGCTGAGGGTTGGACTGTGGACATCGACCCTGAGGCCTTCAAGATCATCACCAAGCGTACCGATCCGACCTGGCCGTCCACTTTCTTCACTCCAAGGTTGACCGGCGAAGGCGCGTTCAAGGATGTATGGACTGTCATGAACAAGTGGGGAGCCAACCATGGTGCCATCAGCTACGGACATGTTGGTGCGGACATGATCACGCTTGCCTCGATGTTGAGGATCCCTGTCTGCATGCATAATGTGGATACGGACAAGATATACCGTCCTTCGGCGTGGGATGCCTTTGGAATGGAGACAGAAACCGCTGACTTCCGCGCATGTCAGGCCTATGGCCCTCTTTACAAGTAACAGAATATGAACAGAATTACATTTGGGGCGATGGCCGTCGCCATGATGTGCGGCTGTTGCTGTTGTGACAAAGAATATAAGATGGGAACTTACGGTTATGATCTGGCGTTCTTCACCAGACATGAGATTTCTACTGTGGAACTGGAAAGCGTGGACGGCAGGTCTCGGCTGCTTATTGTCCCCGCGTATCAAGGAAGGGTGATGACATCCACCGCAGACGGATTGGATGGCAAGAGTTATGGCTGGATAAACTATAAATTTATAGAGGCTGGCAAGGTGAGTCCTCAGTTTAATCCTTTTGGAGGGGAGGAACGATTCTGGATCGGTCCGGAAGGAGGGCCTTTCTCGTATTACTTCAAAAGGGGAAACGAGCAGGTTTACGAGAACTGGAAAGTTCCGGCTCCGATTGACACGGACACCTATGACATTGAGGAACAATCGGGATCGAATGTGGTGTTCGTCAAGGACTTCAATGTGAGAAACGCCTCGGATGTTGAATTCGCGATGGGAGTGCGCAGGACCATCTCAATGTTGGACAAGAGTGGTCTGGAGACTTTGTTGGGTGTGGAGATCCCTGACGGGTTGAACACGATAGTTTACAAGACAGAGAACGTGATACGCAACAACGGTGATTTCACATGGACGAAAGAGACCGGAATGCCGTCAGTCTGGCTGCTGTCCACATTCAATCCTACACCTACTACCACGGTGTTCATTCCTTATGAAAAAAGCTTCGGTGGGAAAAAAGTGAATGATGAATATTTCGGGAAAGTCCCGGCTGACCGTCTGGTCCTTGAAGACGGCGTGGCGTATTTCAAGATCGATGGGGAATACAGGGCCAAGATCGGACTTCCGGAAGGCAGCGCCAAAGACATCTGCGGAAGTTATGATTCCAAGGCCGGGGTATTGAATATCCTGAAATACACTGTACCTGAGGGTCATGCTGACTATGTGAACGGCCAATGGGGCGAACAGGAGAATCCTTTCTCCGGAGATGTCATCAATTCCTACAACGACGGGCCTACTGAGACAGGATTCGTTCAGGGTCCGTTCTATGAGGTCGAGACATCTTCTCCGGCGGCGAATTTGGCTCCCGGCGAGTCTCTGACCCATGTTCAATATACCATTCACATCGAGGGAACGCATGATCGTCTGTCCGCCATCGCGAAGAAAGTGTTCGGGGTGGATCTGGACGTGGTCGCGAACAAATTCTCTAAATAAACGCGGGCAATGGAAAACAATAACAGGTTGGTACCTAAAGGTATTGTCTGGCCTTTCATATTGCTGACAACCTTGTTCTTCGCATGGGCCGTGCCGAACAATCTGACCGACACGATGCTGGCTGTCTTCAAGCGGATCATGAGCTTTTCCGACTCGAAGACAGCGTGGATCCAGGTCGTATGCTATCTGCTGGGCTACGGATGCTTTGCCGTTCCCGGGGCTATATTCATAAAGAAATATTCCTACAAGTCCGGGGTCATGCTTGGACTGGGATTGTATGCCTTGGGGACATTTATGTTCTATCCTTCCTCAAAGGTGGCTGTCGCCAACAATGAGATCGGCTACATTATGTTTCTTGCCGCCATTCTGGTTCTGTTCGCGGGATTGTCTATTCTGGAGACATCCACGAACTCCTATGTCTGCGCGATAGGGCCGGAGGAGACCGCCACAAGGCGACTTAATTTCGCCCAGTCGTTCAATCCTTTCGGAGCGATAACCGGTGTGGTCCTTTCGCAGATTTTCATCCTGTCCCGGCTTAACACCTTGACGGCCGCGGAAAGAGCTGCGATGTCCGACGCCGACTTGGCTGCCGTTCAGGCAGCCGAGCTCAATTCGGTCACCAACACGTATGTCATCCTTGGATGTGTGATGCTGGTGATTCTGTTGGCCATAGCGCTGACAAGAATGCCGAATCTGAAAGAAGGAGGCTCTCTTGACTTCAAAGCTTCGGTCAAACGGCTTGTCAAAAACAAGAACTATGTTTGGGGCGTGGTCGCACAGTTCTTTGACATCGGAGCGCAGATCGCTGTATGGTCTTATGTGATAAGGTATGCCATGCACAACCTTCATTTCGACACGATCATTTCGTCTCTGGGCGCAAATGCCTCCTCCGCCCAGATCATAGAGGCTTTGAGGAATGTGGAACCAGTGGCGAAAGGCTTTTACGCCGTGTGCGAGACCGTAGGACTTGACGCACTTCTCCCGAGAACCGCGGAGCAGGCGGGCGCGACATATTACATCATGTCGTTGATCCTGTTTGTGGTGTCCCGTTTTGTGTGCACATGGCTTATGAAGTGGTTCCAGCCGAGGAAGATGCTCGCTACTGTCGCCGCCTTGGGTGTCCTGTGCTGCCTTGGAACCGTGTTCGGGACCGGATTCTTCGGAGTGTATTGCCTTATGGGGATTTCGGGATGCCTTTCGTTGATGTTCCCTACAATCTATGGATTCGGAATCCGCGGACTTGGAGAGGACACGAAGCTGGGTGGTTCCGGAATGGTCATGGCCATTGCCGGAGCGTCGGTTCTGACCCAGATAGAAGGCATTCTTTCGGATCAGTCCGGAAGCATAGCCACGGCTTACATCGTTCCGGCCGTCGCATTCGCCGTGATCCTGTATTATGCGGCGGTGTTCTGTAAAAGACAAGAAAAACTGATGACAGATGGACAATAAGAATTACGTCATAGGGGTTGACTATGGAACAGACTCCTGTCGGGCGATCCTTGTGGATGCCGATGATGGAAAATGTCTTGCGGAGTCTTATTGTGAATATCCAAGATGGGCGGCCGGTAAATATTGCGATCCGGCGAAAGACATGTACAGGCAGCATCCGGCCGACTATATTGAATCATTCAAAAGTGTGATCTCGGGAATAGCGTCAAAGGTTGGGAAAGACGTGATGGAAAATGTCAAAGGGCTTTCTTTTGACACTACCGCCAGTACGCCGGTATTGGTTGACGCTGAAGGGACTCCGCTTTCGTTGTTGCCGGAATTCCGTGAAGAGCCTGACGCGATGTTTGTCCTGTGGAAAGACCACACGGCCATAAAGGAGGCCGATGAGATCAATGCCCTTTCGAAGCGAGGCGATGTTGACTTTACCTCATATTCGGGAGGAGTATATTCATCGGAATGGGCTTGGTCCAAGGTGCTCCATATTCTTAGGACAAACAGGAAAGTCGCTTCGGCTGCATGCTCCTGGAGCGAGCATTGTGATTGGATGCCGGCCTGGGTTGTCGGAGACACCTCGCCTGAAAGAGTCAAGAGAAGCCGTTGCGCGGCGGGGCATAAGGCCATGTGGAACGCGAAGTGGAATGGCTTCCCGTCGGAAAGTTTTCTGAATATGTTGGATCCGGCGCTTGGCAGGATGCGAAGTCTTTTGGGGCAGGACACTTTCACTTCTGATGTCTGTGTCGGGACCATAAGGGCTGACCTTGCTGTTGAGCTGGGACTGCCTGAGACCATGAAGGTTGGTGTCGGTGCGATAGACGCGCATGTCGGTGCGGTCGGCGCTTCGATCTCTCCTGACACCCTCGTCCGGATCATGGGAACCTCTACCTGCGACATCCTTGTGTGCCGTTCGGAAGAAATCGGTGACAGGTGCCTGAAAGGAATCTGCGGTCAGGTTGACGGCTCCGTTCTCTCTGGTTTTGTCGGGTTCGAGGCCGGACAGGCCGCATTCGGTGACATCTACGCTTGGTTCAGGAAACTTCTGCTGTGGCCTGTGGAGAAAATGCTGCCGGAGAAAGCCGAAGAACTGAAATCGGCCATGTTGCCGATGCTGGAGAAAGAGGCCATGAAGATCAATGATTCAGAATCTTCGGTACTTGCTTTGGACTGGATGAACGGGCGACGCACCCCGGACTCTGACCAGAATGTCAAAGGTGCGATAGCAGGACTCACTCTCGGGACAACCGCGCCGATGGTCTATAAGGCATTGATAGAGGCTACCGCATTTGGCTCCAAGGCCATAATCGAAAGATTCGCTTCTGAGGGAATCACGATTAGATCGGTAAGAGCCATCGGAGGAATCTCACAGAAATCCGCTTTTGTGATGCAGACATTGTCGGATGTGCTGGGAATGCCTATCACCGTTGTGTCTTGTGATCAGGCCTGTGCCTTGGGAGCCGCTATGTTCGCCGCCACAGCCTCGGGAATATACCCGGATATAGCCGTTGCTCAGCGGGCCATGAAGGCACCGGAAGGGCATCGGTATGAGCCGGATATGGATCGCAACAGATTCTATCAGAGTGTTTATGAGAAGCGTTACACGGCTCTTGGACGATTCGCAGACGCTGACTCCAGATAATTTTCTAAAAAGATCTATAAATGAAAAAAGTTTACGAATATATGCTTCCGGCGGTGATGTTTGCTGTTTTCGCTGCTTGTTCAGATAACAATAATGATTCAGACCTCGTCGCAGACTATCAGGAAGTGGCGTTTGACGCTTCCGTGGCTCAAGAGGGGTTGGATCTTGGTTGGAAAGAGGGCGACGCAGTCTCTGTTTTCGACGGTAAGGCGAACCATAAGTTCACGGCCACCGGATCTGGCGATGTGGTGAGGTTTTCTGGAACCGCAAACGTGAAGGCTGCGGCCTATATGGGTCTTAGGCCTTACCACGAAGGCTTGTCAAGATATGGCGGCAAAGTCAATGTTGAGATTCCGTCTTCCCAAGTGGCGGTCAAAGACGGGATCAATGTCGATTATCTGTTGATGGCGGGATACTCGAAAGTTCCTGTGTCAGAGATGGATTTCAAGCTGATGCCGGCTATCCTGAAACTTGACATTTCCGCTGAGGACTACAACGTCGTGTCTGTCCAGATTTCAGCCAAGGGCGAGGAGGTCATTTCCGGAGACTGTTCGATAGGGCTTTTACCCGAGCCAGAGATCAGCGCCAGACCGGAAGGTTCGTCCAAAGTGACTTTGACAGGAGAGAACCTGTCCGGCGTGTACTACGTGGCGACTATCCCTCAGACGTTGTCTGAAGGGCTTGTTGTCAGCATATCCGATGAGAATGACGCAAGGTGCGAGATCTCGGTTCCGGCGATGGAAACCAAGCCCGGTGAAATCGTGGAGCTTGAGAAAATGACAGGACTTGAACTGAAAGAGGCTGTGAATCCAGATCCTACTTCAGTTTCCGGAGCCGTCATCCTTAAGGCTTCTTTCTCAGAAGCTGATTTCAACATCCTTTCCGATCCAAGTTTCGAAGACTATCCGGACATGGCCATAGGTGCGAGGTCAAGTTGGAAAGGCATCAATCCAGCTGTGGCAAGAATCGCCGGGCATACCGGTTCCTATGGGTGGAGATTGGACAATGCCATCCCTGGCGTGTGGATGGAGCTTTACACCCAATGCGTCGGATTCAGAAAGAATACTGATTACGTCTATTCAATGTACGGAATGGCCGGGACACCGCATGCCTACAACGGAGTTCGTCTTTTCCCTGCCAACCTCGGAATTGAACGAGGAGGCGTCGGCCCGAATTCCTGGTCAGACTATGAGGAGGACACTCAGTGGGTCTATGTGGATAAGGAGTTCAACACAGGCACTAATTTCTATGGTGATGTCTTTGCCGGACTATGGGGCGATGCCGGAGCTTTCATTTCAGTGGATGATGTCAGGGTTATTCCTAAGGGCTATGATAAGAAGTCAATGGCGACTCTTTCAGTCGATCACATCGCATCCGTCAGCAACGCCACTTTCGATGAAGTCAAGTCTTTCGGAAAGGTTGTCGCATGGAAGTGCGCTGACGGCAAGATCGCATTCTGCTTCTCTAATCCTGTCATAAATGGTGTGAAGTATGGCACCGCTGTGGCTTACACGGAGAATGATTCCTTTGACGGGAATATGACGATTTCCAAATTCATAAAGAGCAAAGGACGCATAAGCGAAATCTCATCCTTGGCCACTGGTGAGTTGTCCATAGTCCCGGATGCCGTGTTCCGCGACTCGGAAAAGCTGTATATGCACTATTTCACCACAGCAGAGGAGACAAGTATGGACAGTTGGAAGACATCACGGACAGGATTCCTTGTCTCTGCGGACGACGGCAAGACTTGGTCTTCCTGCGGAGACGCTTTCTGGACGGCCAACGGCAAATTCGCACAGGCAGGGGTGGCGCGCAAGGATGGCTACACATACATCATAGGCTCGGAGCCGGGAAGATCGAACGATTGGTACAGGAACTTCTTTGTCGCCAGAGCCTCTGACGGAAAGGATTTCACCTCGCCGTTGTCTTACGAGTATTGGACCGGCAATGAATATGAGTCCGTGGAAGAATCTTCGGTAGGAGGTGACGCCCTGATCACTGTCGGGGATATTTCGGAACCGTCTCTGATTTGGAACGCCAAGTTCGGAAGATGGATGCTAATCTACCGTTCCAATAAGCATTGCGGTCTGGTCTATAGGGATTCTGACTCTCCTGAAGGATTCTGGTCCGGCGAAAAGATCCTTACGGATGATGACAAGACCGGAATCCTCACCGCGCCTGAAGTCCTTGGCGTGGATGAAGACGGCAACATACTGATCTTGGCGACAAGACTATAAATGTTTGTTTAATTGAGGTTGGCCGAAAAGAAACTTTTTGGCCAACCTTTAATTATATTCTTAAAAGAACATAACCATGTCACGATTGTTTTGTTTTCTCACCTTCGTGTCTCTTTTATTTTACGAGGGTTGCGCCATGTTTACTGTAAAACGTGCGGAGCCTCTTTTGGATGGTGTAAGAATAGCTTGGGATGAAGGGACGGAAAGAAAAATCAAGGAGAGTGGCACCTATGCCAGAATCATACGGTGCGCGGACGGGCGCTTTTGGATGGCGTTCGAGGATTTGCAAGGTAATGTGGTCGTGTCTTATAGCGATGACTGTCATGCCTGGAGTGAGGATAGGATAGTGTTTCCACGTAAATTTGAATCCGGTACATTGGTGAATGCTGCAAACGCGGAAATCATCGCTTTGGATAATGGCATCCTTGTCTGTGGCGCGAACTATAGACCTGTCTCGCAAGGGGTGGTTCCATATTCAATAACGGTCAGCCGCAGTTTTGACAATGGCCTTACTTGGGAACCTCCACATGTCCTGTATGAGGCCGGGACTTTTTTCAAGGATGGCTGCTGGGAACCTTCCTTTCTGTGGTTGCCGGATGGTACGCTGCAATTGTATTTCGCGAATGAGTCTCCATACCGGGAATCGGACGAACAGGAAATCTCTCTTCTGGAGTCTAAGGACAATGGGGACACATGGAGCGCGAAACCGCGGACGGTCTCATTTCGGAAGAACCATCGTGATGGTATGCCTGTGGCTGGGATATTCGGCAATGACATTGTTCTGGTCATCGAGGACAATTATGACGGTGATTTCAAACCATATACGGTAAGAACGTCTCTGTCTGACAATTGGAATATTCCCGTGTGTGGGAACTCGCCGGAAAGAAACAAGGCTTTGGTGGATGATGTCCCTGATTCCGCTTATATGGGTGCGCCTTATTTGCTCAAACTGCCAAGCGGGGAGGCCGTGGTCAGTTATCAGACAAATGAAAAACGTGGCCATGACCGGGAGTTGTCCAGCATGGAAGTCGCCATTGGTGATTCCTGCGCCAGAAATTTCACGAAACGTTCCCGTCCATTCGATATCCCTGAAAACAGAAGCGGGAAATGGAACTCTCTTATGCTTCTGAATGACAGTACCATACTGGCGATCAGCTCTTCTGACCGGGATGGTCATCCTGCCATTTGGATCAAGGAAGGGCATATCTTAAGGGATTCTTTCGATTGAAAGTTGAACGTAAAACAGATTTTCTTCAAAAACAGGGATTATCTTTGTTGTCAGGAAATCACCAACTGACTACAGAAAATGCTTGGAAGAATCATATCCGTACTTCTCGCCTTGATTTTGGCCCTGCCGGCTGGCTCGCAGAGCAGGTCAGACAGTTCTGCCGTGTCCGATTTGCCTGCGGCGGCCGCGCAGGCATATTCACAAATGCATCAGGGCTTCGGACAGAGATCTGAATTCCCTAAGACGAGGCTGGGGAGGGTGGCTGTCGTGAGCGCTCCGCTGATCGCGGAGGGTTTGATGTGACCTTTCCAATATGCTATGAAAGGAATATGTGTGCCTCCGTCAAAGAGACTGTACTTTGCGCATTATGGCAAGAGAAAGTGCATATTTGGCCCCCAAGCCTCGTTATGAGATTCTGGACGGGCTTCGTGGCGTGGCCGCGCTTATGGTTGTGGCGTTTCATCTGTTGGAGACGTATTCCAAGGGACCGTCAGAGCAGATTATCAATCACGGCTATCTGGCCGTGGATTTCTTCTTTGTGCTGAGCGGCTTCGTGATCGGATACGCTTACGATGACAGGTGGGGAAAGATGAGCATAGGAACTTTCTTCAAGCGCAGGCTCACACGTCTGCATCCGATGGTCGTGGCCGGAACGCTTATCGGGGCGGCGCTTTTCTTCTTTGCCGGAACCGCTTTCCCTAAGACCTTGGAGGTTGAAGGCTGGAAATTCGCCCTTTGTCTGGTGATGGGACTCTTGATGATCCCGTGTGGGATGGGACTCGACATCCGTGGCTGGGGCGAGACGAACTCGTTCAATGGACCTAACTGGTCACTAACTTACGAATATATCGCCAATGTTCTCTATGCGTTTATATTCAGGTATTTGCCAAAGGTCGCTCTGGCCGTTCTTTGTGCCGTCTGCGCCGTGTTCACGCTTGACCTGACTTTAGGGTGGGACATTTTCGGCCTGTTTCCGAACGGCCCTCAGTATAATGTGATCGGTGGCTGGAGCCTTACCGCACAGCAGATTTATGTCGGCTTCGCCCGGCTTCTCTACCCGTTCCTGTGCGGCCTTCTGATCTCAAGAATACTCCCGTCACGCAGGAGCGAAAGCAATCCGAGCGGCTCCCCGATTCACCTCAAAGGCGGTTTCTGGTGGTGCGCTCTGGCGATTGTCGTAATCTTTTCCGTTCCGTGCATCGGAGGCCGCCAGTGTCTGTGGGACGGACTGTATCAGGCGGTCAGCATATTGATCCTCTTCCCGTTGCTGGTCCTTGCCGGAGCTGGTTCCAAAACCACTGACGCCAAAAGCACGGCTGTCTGCAAGTGGATGGGCGAGATCTCATACCCTCTTTACATCACCCATTTCCCTCTGATATACATGCAGGTGAACTGGGTGGCCGAACACCCCGCCGCTCCGCTCTGGCAGCATATCATCGTTTCTGTCGGGGTCTTCTTCGTCGCGGTAATCCTCGCCTGGGGTCTGCTTAAAATCTATGACATCCCTGCGCGTGAATGGCTTAAGAAGGCTCTTTTTGCCAAGAAATAATTGAAAATATATTTCAAATTCTGAAATTATTGCTATTTTTGCACTATGCGTATAATAGCAATAAATACATTACGTGAATATTGGATGACTCATTCTGACACGCAACAGCCTTTGAGTGAGTGGTATGTGAAAGTCTCGCACGCTCATTGGAAGTCATTCAATGATATGCGGAAGGATTTCAATTCGGTGGATTATGTGGGGAACCAACGTTATGTATTTAACATAAAAGGCAATAATTACAGGTTAATAGTGGCGGTGAAATTCACTCCAGAACTGGTCTATATCAGATTTGTAGGAACTCATCAGGAATATGACCGTATTGATGTCTCTAATATTTAAAAGGTGAAGATTATGGCACAGATAAAAAGTGAAACACAGTACAAAGCGATAATGGGAAGGATAGACGAGTTATTTTTCTCAACTGATGAAAACACCCCTGCGGATGATCCGAAACTGTTGGAACTCGATGCCCTTTCCGCTCTTGTTGAGGAATATGAGCAGGAGCATTTCCCGATAACGACTCCGACTTTGGCCGCTACTCTTCAAGACAGAATGTCCAGAGAACACCTGAGCCAAAAAGATCTTTCATCCATTTTGGGAATATCTACTCCCCGCCTGTCCGAGATAATGACCGGTAAGAAAACTCCGACCTACAATCAAGCCAGAACGATGGTTCTGAAACTGGACATCGACCCGGCGATTGTTCTGTCAGTCTAAGACGTTTTGGTGAGTGTTTTACAAACCATGGCCGTGGGACAGGCCGTGCAGTAGTCTTGAATCATATTTGTATGGCCGGCCCTACTCATATAGGTGGGGTCGGCCTCGTTACCTTGCGCCACAGGGCGTACAGGGCATGATGTGCGGCTATGGTCTGAAAGTTCAGAACTGTCAAGACAGCCGGGCCTTGGCCTCCTCGGTGGTCTCGCCGTCTTTCTTGAAGAGGATGTCAACGAACTTGTTCTCGATCTTGGTCCAGCCTTTGACAATTCCGTTTTGGAATTTTGTGTAACTTTTGACTGTTCCGTCCTGAATCTTTGTGTAGCCTTTCACCACACCGTTCTCGATTTTCTTGTAGCCGTCAACAACGGCCTTTGTGTCCTTTGTCATAGTGAATGTCGTGTCTTTCTTGTTGTCAGAGATGGTGACCGTCCTTACGACAATCACAGTGTCGGTCTCCACCTTGAGCGGAGTCTGCGCCTGCGCCGACAGTGAGCCGGCAAGCATAAGAGGAAATACGAGTTTCTTTGTAAACATATTCATTGAGTTTTGATGTGCAAAGGTAGAGATTAAGAGGCTTGTGTTTTTGGGCTAATATTCCAAGATATTCGCTGAAAATTCCAAAATTGATGATGTGATTTCTCTTTTGGGCGAATTTTAATTAATTTTGCGCAAACAAAAGTGACTATGAGCCATAACATCCCATATCTGCTCTGGAGGGACAACCTGCCTCTCATAACCCCGGAGAACAAACGTCTGGGTGACGATTTTCTTGTGGTTGACATCAACCATACTGATGATGGTTTCGGCGGTGAGCCTTTCCTTTGCGATGTCACTTTCTCCATTGTCGTGACGAAAGGATGGAGTGAAGTGTCCATCAATATGCGGAAATATCGCATCGAGGCTCCGGCGGTTGTGATAGTTATGTTGGACTCCATAGTCAACGCCATAGGCAGTTCTTTGGATATGGAAGGCTTCGCACTGATAATGTCCGGCAGATTCCTTTCTCCGATGTTCAATAATGCTTCGCTGTCAACGTCCCTGCGGACAAGCGTGATGAAAAATCCTGTGATAGAACTGCAGGACCTGAATCCGTTCACGTGGTACAAGACTGCTTTGGAGAATCTGTTGGCATCTGACAGTTGCGCATTCAAGATGGAAACGGTCCAGCACCTGACCTTGGCTCTTTTCTATGGTTATATGCTCGGAAAACATAAGGAGGCGTTAGCGGAGACCAGCACCAGAAACGAAGAAATCACCAAGAACTTTCTGACTCTCGTGGAGGATGAATATAAGAACCACCGCGAGGTTCTCTGGTATGCCGACAGGATGTGCATAACGCCCAAATACCTTTCAATGGCGGTGAAGGAAGCCTCCGGCAGAACCCCTCTGGACTGGATTGAGGAATATTGCGTCATCGCCGCCAAAGCGATGCTCTCGTCCACCAGAATGTCCATTGACGACATCAGCGTCCGCCTCAACTTCGCCTCCCAGTCCCTCTTCGGCAAATTTTTCAAGAGAGTCACCGGCATCACGCCCCGCGACTACCGCAAAAGCCTCGGCAGATAGGCCACGGGCGGCATCGTGGTTATATTCATTATGTTTTATTTCATACTAATATATCATAAAATAAATAAAAATACCTATTTTTGTGTATTATATGATATATTGATATGGGAAAGCACACTATGGCGACAAAGCTCCCACGAAAACTGGAGGAGAATATGAAAGTGGTTGGTGAGCAGATAAGGCTTGCCAGGCTTAGGCGTAATCTTAGCCGGGCTCAGGTCGCTGAACGCGCAATGTGCTCGGAGTTGACTGAGGCAAGGGTGGAGAAAGGAACACCGACCGTCGCCATAGGAATATATCTCCGCATTCTTTATGCTCTTCAATTGGAAGATGATGTCTTGTTTATCGCCAAGGATGACAAACTCGGCAAAGAACTACAGGACATAAATATGATAGGACGTGAGCGGGCCTCAAAGAAGTGATTACCTTATGAAAAGACTCTATGTGTACGCTGATTTCGATTGGCTGGACAAGCCGAGACTGATTGGTGAACTCGGATGCGAGAACGTTCGTGGCTCACAAAGCTATTCTTTTGAATATTCCAGAGAATGGTTGAAAGAATATGCCGGGATAATCCTTGGTGAGGACATCCGTAATTACCCAGATGTGCAATACACACAGCCAGGCAAGGAGATATTCGGTTGTTTTTCAGATGCGTTGCCGGATCGGTGGGGGCGTACATTGCTGAAAAGACGTGAACAACTTCTTGCTAAGGAGGAAGGTAGGCAGGTTTGCGCGTTGTCATCATTTGATATGCTGGTCGGGCTTGAGGATCAGTCTCGTATGGGAGGATTCAGGTTCTCGGAAAGCCTTGGAGGGCCATTCATAAACACTACGGATAAATTTACCGTTCCTCCCATTGTCAATCTGCGTGAACTTGTGTCTGCAAGCCAGGCCGTGGAAGAGGCTGAGTCAAAAGGATTGCTCCCCGAGAAAAAATGGTTGGATCAGCTTTATAACCCCGGCTCTTCGTTGGGAGGCGCACGTCCTAAATCAAACATTATTGATGAATATGGCAGAATGAATGTCGCGAAATTTCCCTCCAGAAATGACGATTATGATGTCGGATTATGGGAACATTTCGCTCATTTGATGGCAGTAAAGGCAGGTATTTGTGCTGCGCAGACCAGAGTGGTGAAAGTAGGCTCGCCATTCAGCACGCTCTTGTCCAAGAGATTTGATCGTACCGAGACCGGTAAACGGATTCATTTCGCTTCTGCGATGACTATGCTCGGGCTTACAGATGGCGCGAACGCTCAAACCGGGAAAGGTTATCTTGATATTGTCGATTTCATAATCCAGGGATGCGTGGATGTGGAAAAGAACTTAAGGGAATTGTTCCGGCGTGTGGCCTTTAACCTTTGTATCGGCAATTCAGATGATCATTTCCGCAATCACGGTTTCTTGTTGACTCCGAAGGGTTGGACCTTATCTCCGGCCTACGACTTGAATCCGACCCTTGATCGTCATCAGGCCTTGCTGGTTTCCAGAGACTCCAACGAATCTGATCCGGATCTGCTTCTGGAAGCCGCTGAGGATTACTATATTCCTAAAGACGAGGCCTCAAGGATTATTGCGGAGGTCAAGAATTCATTGAAGGATTGGAAAACTGTCGCAAGACGTTTAGGCTTGCCGGAAAGGGACATCGACATCTTTGCCGGCAGGATTATAATTGGATAAGAAGGAATGGCGTTCTTTTTTCATCCAAACAAATCATCCAGAGTCACCTCGTTTTGTATGATGGCGCTGTGGCTGTTTTTCTGAATGCCGAAAGTTGTGATCATTACGAGGTGGATTGACTTTTTTGTGGCGGTTGAAGCCTTGAAAACATTGACTTTGTTGAGCAGTTCAGTCTCGTATGATTTTGTTATGGAATATTCGTGGTCACTGAATTTGATCTCACAAAGGTTGATGATTCCATCCCGCCGGTCAATGAGCAGGTCTATCTGTGCCTTGTTCGCATCTGTGTCGGATCCCCTCCAGGAGCATTGGCGTGAAGAAATGCCTGAGATACCCAGCTTGTTCTTGATCTGTTGGATATGACTGAGACAGAGCAACTCGAAAGACAGGCCCGTCCAGGTACGGTGTGCAGGGTTGTCTATCCTGTCGCTCCAGAAATTATCATCTTCGCCATAGTTGTCCTTGATAAAGTCGTAGTAGAACAATGTGTAGAAATCACATAGCCTGTAGATACAATCTTTCTTGCTCTTCATCCAGTTTTTAGATGAACTGATGAAACCGCAATCCTCCAGTTCCTGCAGGGTTTGGGTAAGCCTTCCGTTTTCCGGCAATCCTGTCGCCTCGGCGATTTCTTTTCTCGTCAGCCCTGATTTCTTGGAATGCATTGCCTTGACTATCTTCAAATGCTGCTCCGGTTTGTCAAACAGTGATTCGTAAAGTCTTGAGAACTCGTCCCAAAGCTTGCATCTTTTTTTGAAAAAGATGTTGTCAATGTTCTGACTAAGGCTCATTCCTTTTTCCATCTTATCCAGATAATATGGAATCCCGCCCATAATCATATAGCACTCCGCTATGTCTTTTCTTGGTAGCAGAATCTGCTTCTTGTCCAGAAACTCCTCGGCTTCCTTAAGGGTAAAAGGCTCCAGAAAAATACGTTCTGTGTCACGATTGAACAACCCTCCCTTATTGCTGAATATTTTCTTGGTAATCCAGGATGTTGCTGATCCGCAGACAATAAGCATCAAATCATTCTCCCCTGATCCCCAGCTGTTCCAAAAATTCTCCAATGCGCTGACAAAGTCCGACTTTCTGGTCTCCATCCAAGGAACTTCATCCAGAAACACAACCTTTTTTCCTGGGTGATTTACCCCTTGCAGGTATTTCTTTAATAGTCTGAAAGCTTCAAACCAGTCCTTAGGGGTGTCAATATCCTCTCCGGAATATTCTATCAACGCGTTAGCGAAGTTTTCGAGCTGTCTCCGTATGTTTTTCTTATAAAGCCCGGTCAAATAGAAGTCGAACTTATTCTGAAAAGTCTGCCTGATGAGAAACGTCTTCCCGATTCTTCTTCTTCCGTACACCACAATGAATTCAGGTGATTTTGACTCATATCTGTTCCTGAGTTCCTTTATCTCCTTTTCGCGTCCGACAATCTGTCCCATAATCTCCTTGCTTTAGTTTGGTGCAAATATAGCGATTTAGACGAAATTTTCTAATAATAATTGCGATAAGTTGTCTAAATCTCGTAAAATATTGATGATTTAGACAATTTATCGCATAAAATCATTGGTTTCCCGGTTCTGGGATGTCAACGAAGGCAGCATAAGAATAGGCGGAGTCGATGTGCGTCTTTGGAAAACCTTGCCGCCATAATATCGATGAAAGTTCCTTGTGACAGGATGAACGAGATTCTTGAGCACGAGATCCAGAAAGGTGAGCCTCGATTGAGCAATGTCGGCTATGACATCAAGTTCGACAATATCGGTTTTTCGTACGACACTTCCGAGAAGGTTCTGGATGGTGTCAGTTTCACTGCCCGTCAAGGGGAGGTCACAGCGCTTATCGGTCCGTCCGGTGGAGGAAAGACCATTGTTTCCAGACTTGCGGCTCGTTTCTGGGACGCGTCCAAAGGTCGGATCACTGTTGGCGAATGGATGTCTCAAAGGTTGATCCGGAGACGCTTCTTTCGCTGTATTCCATTGTCTTCCAGGATGTGATGCTGTTCAACAACACCGTGATGGAAAACATCCGCATAGGCCGCAAGGATGCGAGCGATGAGGAGGTCTTGGCCGCTGCGAGGATGGCTCATTGCGAAGAGTTCGCGGAACGCCTGCCACAAGGTTGGCAGACAAACATCGGCGAGAACGGTTGCGAGCTTTCAGGCGGAGAGCGTCAAAGGATTTCGATTGCAAGGGCTTTCCTGAAGAACGCCCCGATCATCCTGCTGGATGAGGCTACCGCTTCCCTTGACGTTGACAATGAGACTCTTATCCAAGAATCGCTTTCGCACCTGATAGGTGGCAAGACGGTCCTCATCATCGCTCACAGGATGCGTACGGTGTCCGCAGCCGACAAGATTGTCGTGCTTAAGGATGGCATAGTTGCCCAGCAGGGAACTCCAGAACAGTTGCTCCGTGAAGGAGGTTTCTATTCCAATATGCTGGCTCTCCAGACTCAAAACTAAGACTGTTTTCGTGCGTGAAACTGGACTTTTGACTCACGAAAGGCCTTCAAACTATGCTTCCGTGAGTGATTTGCCAAGTTTCGCGCACGTAAAAACAGATTTTCTTCAAAAACAAGGATTATCTTTGTCACCAGAAAATCACCAACCTGACGACAAAGAATGCTTGGAAGAATCATATCCGTACTTCTCGCCTTGATTTTGGCCCTGCCGGCTGGCTCGCAGAGCAGGTCCGGCAGTTCTGCCGTGTTTGACCTGTCACCGGCGGCCGCACAGGCATATTCACAGATGCCTCAAAACAACTTCAAAAGTGCCGGGTTCCCGAGGACGCGGCTGGGTCGGGTGGTGGTCGTGAGCGCTCCGCTGATCGCAGAGGGTTTGGTGGCCAAGAAGTTGGACGGGCGGTTCCGGGGACTGCGGAACGATTATATTCCTGACTTCAAGAAGAGCGCCGATGACTATCTGCAATATTCCCCGCTCGCGGTGATGGTCGGGCTGAAGGCGCTTGGGGTGGAAGGCCGAAGCTCGTGGGGGAGGATGGTGGTGTCGGACGCTTTCTCAGCCGCTCTGACGGCGGGCATTGTCGGCACGCTGAAAAACACCACCAACGTCACCAGACCGGATGGCTCCAACAACAAATCCTTCCCTTCGGGGCACACGGCCACCGCTTTTATGGCTGCCACTATGCTGACCAAGGAATATGGCGATTTGAGTCCTTGGGTAGGTATCGGAGCATATTCCGTGGCCGCCGCGACCGGGCTGATGCGTGTCGCGAACAACAAGCATTGGCTCAGCGATGTGCTGACTGGAGCCGGAGTCGGAATCCTCGCCACGGAGGCCGGATACTGGATCACCGACTTGATATTCAAAGGTAAAGGGTTGTCGGCAAGTTATCTTGACATTCAGGAAGAAGGAGAGGCAAGCGCATCATTTCTAAGCCTTTATTTTGGGGTGAACCTGCCGCTGAGTGACTACGACATCGACGAGGCCAACGAATTTCGGACCTCCACTGGAAGCACCGCCGGCCTTGAGGGGGCTTGGTTCCCTTGTCGGAATGTCGGCGTCGGCGGACGCTTCACTGCTTCCAACACGTTGGTGATCACCGGGGACGATGAGGCGAAAAACTCCTTTGACGCAGTGTCTTTCTGCGGAGGCGGCTACCTATCCCTCCCTTTGTCATCCTGGTGGTCCGCGGGGGCCAAACTGCTCGGCGGCTACGTCCGTTACCCGAAACTCAGCCTTGCCGGAAGGACAGTACCCGCTGCCGGGGGCCTCACTTTCGGCACCGGCATATCCCTGTCCTTCAAGGCCAACTCATCCTACGGAATGAAACTTTTTCTTGACTACAACCTTCTCCCGTCCCACAGCAAATCTTCTAATGAATATATGAATATGCTCACGCTCGGCACCTCTTTCGTTGTCCTGCTGTGAGTCTTATCGGTCGCCGAGTTCGTTGAAGACTCAAAGCAGGGGCATTCTATTTCGGAATTATGCACTTTAGGCTTGCAATCCATAACAATCCTTTTATCCGCCAGTTCTTCGGCGACAAAAATGGGGGCAAACGTTACTCAAAAGCGCCACTAAGCACTCTCGGGAGACGATACATAGGGTAAACGTTACGCAAGAGTGTATCCTGCACTCTTGGGGAGCAAAAGAGGCAGAAAGTGCTACCGATGGAATCAGGTGCAAGCCTGAAGGGCGCAATTCCGTTCTGTTTTATTTGAACAAGCCGGCCAGGCCATAGTGAGAGGCCAAGCCGGCAATAATAGAAGAAGGTGACTTTTTATGTGAGCTATGCGATCGGAATCCAGAGTTCGGTCAGAAGGTCTTCTGGCTTCGTGAGTGCCGGATCGTTCAGATACTTCTCGAACATCGCTTTCGGAAGCACTTCCACTCCGTTCTCCTGAAGCAGATGTCCATAGACCTCTTGATAGACCTGTCCGAGTTCCGTGTACGGGCCTTTGTGCAGGAATACGATGAACTTGCCACCCTCGATGACGCCGACTCTGACATCCCCCTCTGACTGGAGACCGTTGAGCTCCGGGGAGGCGATGCAGACTTCCACGCGGCACTTCTCGGCCGGAGTTGTCATAGGGTCATCAAGATAGACACTGATGTACTCGGCGTCAATGCAGCCTACACGGTTTTCCTTCTTGCAGTAGTTGATGATTTTCTCCCAGGCGCCAGAATAATCTACATCCTTGTAGTCCCCGGTCAGGCGCACGGTGAGGGCACTGACATCCTTTCTGGTCTCGATTCTTTGTTCAAGTTTGATGATCATAATGAAAATAGTTTTTGTTGACGGTGCAAAGTTACATTGAAAACGTTGTCCGGCACTGATTCCGGGTGGACATCTGAATTGATGAACTACTTGAAAAAGAGTTGGCTACGTAAGGGTGGCGTGGACAATCCCTTTTGCCATCCACAAATCTCATCCTTTTATCCTGACCGATCTCGTGCGTGATAGACACCCTTCTGCACACAGGATGCTTTCGGTGGTTTGCTTCGTGAGTGTGGAGTTGCTGTTTGCGCACGAGCTGAATGCCGGGAGTTGTCTCGTGATTGGAACGGTGTGTTTTGCGCACGGGAACACAATTGGAGTGTGGGAAATTTCCCGTATATATTCAAAAATAAGTAAAATGTGCGATGGAAATTTGGCCAACTGAAAAAAGTGTCCTACCTTTGGCGGAACAATATTCAACCCAATAGGGATGTTATAGATTTTTCGGAATATTCTGAATATTGTGAAAAATTGTAGTCGCCGATGGTTGGTTTTGTTTGAGATTGACACATAATTATTAACACGCCTCTGATATTCAGGGACAATAATGACTTTTTTATCGTACATTTCGCTATGGAAGTAAAGAACGCTGTAGCCGGAACGCTGGAGTCAGGTGACATCATGATCCAGATCGCCCCGGCCGAGACGAAAGGTCTGCACATCGACCTGGACAGTTCTGTGGCCGCCCAGTTCGGCAGACAGATCCGTCAGGTCATTGAGGAAACTCTTACCGAATTCGGACTGGAGGACGCTGACATCAAGGCGGTTGACAAGGGAGCCAGGGATTGCACCATCCGTGCCAGGGTGACCGCCGCCGCCGTGCGCGCCACAGGAAAAGATGTTTGGGCTTAGTTTAGGTTGAGGAATAAGTCGCGGCGCCAGGGACTGAAGGTGCGCGGGTTATTCCGATAATCAGTTACGATTATGGAAAGATTAAGAAGAACAATGATGTTCGTTCCGGGCAACAATCCCGGAATGATGCAGGATGCCTTCATCTACGGGCCGGACTCGATCATGCTCGACCTGGAGGACTCCGTGACAATGGCCGAGAAAGACGCTGCCCGTCTGCTCGTTTACAACGCTCTTAAATCAATAGACTACGGCGACACTGAGATGGTTGTCCGCATCAATCCGCTCAGCACCCCTTACGGCCACAAGGACGTGGAAGCTGTCGTGAAGGCCGGCGTGCAGGTGATCCGCATGCCGAAGACCGAGACCGCCGACGAGGTCCGCGAGCTGGAGGCGGAGATTGAGAAGGTCGAGAAGGAACTGGGATGCCTTGGCAGAACCCGCATGATGGCCGCCATCGAAAGCGCCGAGGGCATCTGCAACGCCTTCGCCATCGCCAAGGCCTCGAAGAGGATGATGGGCATCGCCCTCGGAGCCGAGGACTATTGCGCCAACCTCAAGACCCAGCGTACCCCGGGCGGAGCCGAGCTGCTCTATGCCCGCGAGACCATCGTGGTGGCCGCCAGGGCCGCAGGGATCGACGCTCTCGACACGGTATATTCAAACCTCGATGACATGGAGACATTCCGCAAGGAGGTCGAGCTCATCAAGACTCTCGGATTCGACGGCAAGTCCATCATCAACCCTCGTCAGATCCAGATCGTGAACGAGGTGTTCGCCCCGACCGAGAAGGCCATCGAGAAGGCTAAGAAGATTCTCGCCGCCATCAAGGAGGCTGAGAAACGCGGCTCGGGTGTCATCGCCGTCAACGGCAAGATGGTTGACCGTCCTGTCGTCATCAGGGCTCAGCGCACCATCGATCTCGCCATCGCTTCAGGCATATTAACAAAGGAGGAAGTTTATGAGTAATATAAGGGAAAGGGCGGTGCTTGTCGATAAGGTTGCCGCCGCAATGGGCAAGAAGGTGTACTCGGGTGAGACTCCGAAAAACACCACATTCCGCAAGGATCTTCAGAAGGTTCAGTCCAAGGTGGTTACACTTGAGGATGCCATCAGGCTCAGCGGCCTGAAAGACGGAATGACAATCTCCTTCCACCACCATTTCAGAGGCGGTGACAAGGTTGTGAACATGGTCGTTGGCAAACTGGCCGAGATGGGATTCAAGAATCTCCACCTCGCCGCATCCAGCCTCTCAGACGTTCACGCTCCTCTGATCGACCACATCAAGAACGGGGTGATCACAAAGATCTCCACCTCCGGGCTCCGTGGCGAGCTTGCCAAGGAGATCTCACACGGTCTGATGAAGGAGCCTGTGGTGTTCCGCAGCCACGGAGGACGTGGCAGCGCCATCGCGAAAGGTGAACTGCACATCGACGTGGCGTTCCTCGGCGCGTCTTCCAGCGACCCTGCCGGCAACGCTAGCGGTTACTCCCGTTCCGAGCACGCCAAGTCAATCTGTGGCTCCCTCGGCTACGCCAAGCCGGACGCGCAGTACGCTGACAAGGTCGTGATAATCACCGACGATCTCGTTGACTATCCGAACACACCGAACTCCATCTCCGAGCATGATGTCGATTACGTTGTCCTCGTGGACTCAGTCGGAGACTCGTCCAAGATCTCTTCCGGAGCCATTCGTGACACCAAGAACCCTCGCGACATCCTGCTCGCCATGAACGCCGCCAAGGTTATCGTCAACAGCGGCTATTTCAAGGAGGGCTTCTCGATCCAGACAGGATCCGGTGGAGCGTCACTCGCCGCGGTCAAATATATTCGTGAGGAAATGATCAAGAGGGGCATCCACTCCAGCTTCGCGCTCGGTGGAATCACCGCCCATATGGTCAAGATGCACGAGGAGGGCCTCATAGGCCGACTCATTGACGTTCAGTCATTTGACCGTGTCGCAGCCGAATCCATCAAGAACGATCCGTTCCACAAGGGAGTCTCCGCCAATGAATATGCCAGTGCGGATGAGCCTGGATCGGCCGTGCACTATCTCGACATCGTGATTCTCTCAGCCCTTGAGGTGGATGTGAACTTCAATGTCAATGTGCTTGTCGGCAGTGACGGAGTCATTAGAGGAGCCGTCGGAGGACATCCTGACACGGCGGCTGACTCGGCCCTCTCGATCATCGTCTGCCCACTTATGCGCGGACGCATCCCTTGCGTTGTGGACGAGGTCACAACCCTCATCACTCCTGGCTCGACGGTCGATGTCGTTGTCACTGAATATGGCATCGCGGTCAATCCGCGCCGTCCTGAGATCGCGGAGCGCCTGAGGGAGGCCGGTCTGAAGATCGTGGATATCCACGACCTCAAGGAACTGGCTCTCAAATCGATCGGCGTTCCGGATCCGCTTCCGTTCGGAGATAAGGTTGTGGGAGTCGTGATGAACCGTGACGGATCCGTTATGGATGTCATAATGAACATCGAAGACTAACATAGCTTAGATAGATTCTTGTTTATGGAGATTACGCTTGACCAACTGCTGGCAAGTCGTGAGGAACGGGCTTCTTTCCAGAAGGAACTTTTGAAAAGTTACCCTGGAAAGACTCTGGTCTGCCTTACGGTCATTATGCCGGGCAAGGTCAAGCGTAATCTGCAATCCCTTGTGGTCGCCCAGGCCGCGGTCACGGCTTTGGTCTCGGCTTTCGGAGACTCGATGCTCAAATTCAGATTGCGAGACCTGCCGACCGGCTACGAGGCCTATCTCGTCACCCCGCTTTCCAACGAGGAAGCCAAGAAGGAGACCTGCCGGATCGAGGACACTCATCCGCTCGGCCGCCTTTTTGATTTGGATGTGATTGACGCTGACGGAGTTCCTATGTCAAGGGAGTCGGTGGGCCTGAGTCCGAGAAAATGTCTTCTCTGTGACAACGAGGCTCGCTATTGTATGCGAAACCGTACCCACACTATGGCTGAGCTCACCGCTAAGATTGACGAAATGATCGAGTCCTATGTGCGATAACCGTCACTACATAAGCGAGGCTCCGCTGTCGTTGAACTCTGTCCGGAGACGGGTCGAGGCTTTCCTCGCCGCCAACGGGCTTAGACTGGCTCCGTTAGACCGCTATGTGGTGGTTACCCGTGACGAGGACGGAGACGAAATCCTTGCCGGCGGCGGTCTGGACGGCAACGTCATCAAGTGCGTCGCCGTGTCTGAATCCGCTCGCAGCGAGGGACTTATGAATATTCTCGTGTCCCGACTGATCGCCATTGCCCGTGAGGAAGGCCGGGATTCGGTCAAGGCCTTCACCAAGCCGGAGAATGAGGGAATATTCAAAAGCCTTGGGTTTGCGTTGCTTGCGTCAGCGCCGAAGGCCATTCTGATGGAGAACGGCAGGGGAGGGCTTCCGGAGTACAAAAAGTACTTGGCTTCGCTTGCCTGTCCGGGACGTAACGGTGCGATTGTGATGAACGCCAATCCGTTCACGAAAGGACATCGTTATCTGATCGAGCAGGCCGCCTCGCAGGTTGACAATCTCTATGTGATTGTCGTTAAGGAGGATAGGTCGCGTTTTTCTTACGCTGAGAGAAAGGCTATGATCGATGCCGGTTGCGCCGGGCTTGACAATGTGACCGTCTGCGAGGGGAGTGACTACGCCATCTCTGCGGCGACCTTCCCGACCTATTTCCTGAAGAAGTTGGATGATGCCACGGACACGCAGATCGCGCTTGATCTGGATTTGTTCGTGAACCACATCGCTCAGCCTCTTAAAGTTACTGTGCGTTTCGCCGGCAGCGAGCCGGAGGATGCGCTTACCCGCCGCTACAACGAACTGATGGCAGAGATTCTGCCGAACTTCGTGGAGATTCCAAGGCTGGAACAGAACGGCAAGCCGATCAGCGCTTCTTCGTTGCGGCAGGCTCTTGACAAAGGCAACCTCAAGGATGCGATGGAATATATTCCAAAATCCACCGTCCCTTACTTGGTCGCCGACCTTGCCGAGCGTGCGTTGAAGTTGGAACTCGACACGACCCCGAAACCGGGTCTTGTGGACAGGCGTGACAACGGTGCCCACAAGGATATGGACTACGCGTTGATGTCCAAAAGCATCTCGGCGTTAAGGCCTTACCTGACAAGACTGGCTGTGGAGTCCGCCAAAGACATTGACCCGGCGAAGATAAAGGAGATCGGCATCGAGGCCGAAAAAGCGATGCTGAAGGCCACCGGCGGAGTGAACACCCACAAAGGAGCCCTCTTCTGCATCGGCCTTTCCGTCGCCGTGGCCTCTTACCTGGCATCGACAACGGGATCTGTGCAGGCATATTCATTTAAAGAGCTTGTGTCCCGCGTCGCGTCGGAGATCCCGTCCGCTGAAGGCACTCACGGAGCGGAGGCGAAGAGGAGTTTCAATGTCCGAGGTGCGCTTGAGAACGCCCGCCAGGCCTATCCGGAATTGTTTTCGGACTGGCTGCCGTACTACCGCAGTCTGGAAAACGATCCATACCGCTGCCACAAGACCCTGCTTCACATAATGACGACCCTTGACGACACCAACATTCTTCACAGAAGGGGAGCGGAGGGTCTCGCCCGCGCCAAGTCCGAGGCCGCAAGGCTTCTGGAAGATTTCAGCGAGAGCGGTCTGTCGTCTTTGAACGATGATTTCATCAGGGAGAACATCTCGCCCGGAGGAAGTGCCGACATATTGTCCCTGACTATATTCATAAGTAGTATAATTAATTGCTAACTAATAATTTATTAACACAAAACTAATTTAATTATGGTAGAATTGATTCCCAATGGCGTTTACCTGAAAAATGGCAAGACTATCGTCAACGATGCCGCAGGAATGCCATCTGCCGATGAGGCCCGCGAAAACACTATCGCCTACAGAATTCTCCGTGCCCACGATGTGGACGGAAGCAAAGGCAAGAAGATGCGCATCAAGTTCGATGCGATGGCTTCACACGACATCACTTATGTCGGAATTATCCAGACAGCCCGCGCCAGCGGACTTGACAAGTTCCCTATCCCTTACGCGATGACCAACTGCCACAACTCTCTGTGCGCTGTCGGCGGTACCATCAACGAGGACGACCATATCTTCGGCCTCTCCGCCGCCAAGAAGTACGGTGGTATCTATGTTCCTGCCAACCAGGCGGTTATTCATCAATATGTCCGCGAGGCTCTCGCCGGTTGCGGCCGCATGATCCTCGGTTCAGACAGCCACACGCGCTACGGCTCGCTCGGCTGCATGGGTGTCGGCGAAGGCGGCGGTGAGCTTGTGAAGCAGCTCCTCCACAACACTTGGGACATCAACGCTCCTGAGGTTGTGCTGGTTTGGCTCGAAGGCAAGCCTAAGAAGGGTGTCGGCCCTCACGATGTGGCCATATCCCTCGTAAAGGCCGTGTTCGAGAACGGTTTCGTGAAGAACAAGGTGCTTGAGTTCGCCGGCCCTGGCGTGGCCTCCCTCCCTACCGATTTCCGTAACGGAATCGACGTGATGACCACGGAGACCACTTGCCTCAGCTCGATCTGGGTCACCGATGAGAAGGTTCAGGAATATTACAAGATGCACGAGCGTCCGGAGGCCTACAAGGAACTCCAGCCAGGCGAGATCGCTTACTACGACGCGATGATCCGCATAGACCTCTCCAAGCAGGAGTCTATGATTGCCCTTCCGTTCCACCCTTCCAACGCCTACACGATCCACGAGTTCCAGGCTGATCCTGAGGGAATCCTGAAGAAGGTTGAGGAAGACGCCAAGAAGCGTTTCGGTGACAAGATAACCATCGATCTTGAGAGCAAGGTGAAGAACGGCAAGGCTTTCGCTGACCAGGCCATCATCGCCGGCTGCTCCGGTGGTACTTACGACAACCTCAGCGAGGCCGCCGCGATTATGAAAGGCAAGACCATCGGCAATGACTACTTCACGATGTCCGCCTACCCACAGTCAACCCCTGTCTATCTCGCGACCACACGCAATCATATCGCCGAGGAACTGCTTGAGGCTGGTGTAGTTATCAAGCCTGCGTTCTGCGGCCCTTGCTTCGGAGCCGGAGACGTTCCTGCGAACAACGGACTCTCGATCCGCCACACCACCCGCAACTTCCCTAACCGCGAGGGCTCGAAGCCTGGCCAGGGACAGATCTCCCTTGTCTGTCTGATGGACGCGCGCTCTATCGCCGCCACAGCCGCCAACGGTGGAGTCATCACCGCCGCCACTGACATTGAATATGAGGATACGCACAAGCCATATTCATTCGATGACCGCATCTACAAGAGTCGCATCTACTACGGTTTCGGCAAGGCCGACCCTACCGTCGAGCTCCGCTACGGACCGAACATCAAGGACTGGCCTAAGATGTACCCGATGCAGGATAACATGCTCCTCGAACTCGCCGCTGTCATCCACGACCCTGTCACCACGACCGACGAGCTCATCCCTTCGGGCGAGACTTCCAGCTACCGTTCCAACCCGCTGAAACTCTCCGAGTTCGCTCTCTCACGCCGTGTTCCTGAATATGTCGGGATCAGCAAGCGCATCCAGGCGGAGGATCTTGAGCGCCGCGCCGGCAAGGCTCCGCAGCACGTGCTTGACGCTCTCGCCAAGGTGGGTGCCAAGCCGGAGGACACCTCGTTCGGCTCATGCGTGTTCGCCAACAAGCCTGGCGACGGCTCTGCCCGCGAGCAGGCCGCTTCCTGCCAGAAGGTGCTCGGCGGCGACGCCAACATCTGCTATGAATATGCCACCAAGCGTTACCGTAGCAACTGCATCAACTGGGGCATCGTTCCTTTCACAATCTCAAAGGACACTCCTTTTGAATATGTAGCCGGTGATTTCGTTTACGTTCCTGGCATCCGCGAGGCCATCCTTTCCGGTAAGGAGGAGATCGACGCCAAGGTGATCAGCGCCGAGGGAGTCAAGGATATTCATCTCTACTTCCAGAACCTCACCGCCGACGAGCGTGAGATTCTCGCTGACGGCTGCCTGATGAACTTCTACGCTGCCCAGAGGAATAAGTAGTTGGAAATATTCACTTTAGGCTTGCGTCCATTTTTATGGTCAGCAGGCCTGAAGTGATCAGGTAATTATATTCGTAAAACACTTTAATTTTTGATATTCAATTATGAAAAAGATTCAGATGGTCACTCCTCTCGTTGAGATGGATGGTGATGAAATGACAAGGATCCTGTGGAAAATGATTAAGGATGAGCTTATCATTCCATTTGTTGATCTGAAGACAGAATACTATGACCTTGGCCTTGTTCACCGTGATGAGACCGGTGACCAGGTGACCGTGGATTCCGCCAACGCCACGAAGAAGTACGGCGTGGCTGTGAAGTGCGCCACCATCACTCCGAACGCCAAGCGTATGACCGAGTACAACCTGCACCAGATGTGGAAGAGCCCGAACGGAACCATCCGTTCTATGCTTGACGGTACGGTGTTCCGCACACCTATCACCATCCCTTCCATCTCTCCGGCCGTGAAGTTCTGGAAGAAGCCTATCACCATCGCCCGTCACGCCTACGGTGATGTCTATAAGAGCGTTGACATCCGTGTCGAGGAACCGGGAGTCGCCAAGCTTGTCTTCGAAGGAGAGAGTGGCAAGAGGGAAGAGCAGATCGTTCACACCTTCAAGGGTCCTGGCGTTCTTCAGGGTATGCACAACACAGACGCTTCCATCCGTTCTTTCGCCCACGCTTGTTTCAAGTATGCCCTTGACCTCAAGCAGAGCATCTGGTTCGCCACCAAGGACACCATCGCCAAGAAGTACGACGGACGTTTCCGTGAGATCTTCGAGGAGGTGTTCGCAGAGTACAAGAACGCTTTCGAGGCCGCCGGCATCGAGTACTTCTACACCCTTATTGATGACGCGGTCGCACGTGTTATGCGCAGCGAGGGTGGTTTCATCTGGGCCTGCAAGAACTACGACGGAGATGTGATGAGTGATATGATTTCCACGGCTTTCGGTTCTCTCGCGATGATGACTTCCGTTCTCGTCAGCCCTGACGGCAAGTACGAGTACGAGGCCGCCCACGGCACGGTTACACGCCACTACTACAAGCATCTCCAAGGTGAGGAGACCTCCACGAACCCGATCGCCACGATCTTCGCGTGGAGCGGCGCCTTCCGCAAGAGAGGTGAGCTGGACAACATCCCTGAGCTTGTGAACTACGCCAACGAGCTTGAGGCCGCCTGCTTCGACACCCTCAACGAAGGCATTGTGACCAAGGATCTCGCCAACCTGATGGAAGGCGTCACCCCTCAGGTCAAGAACTCCGCCGACTTCATCGCCGCCATCCGCGAACGCCTCGAAAAGCGCCTCGCCTAAGGCAGTGCTATCCGGCCACAATGTCGCCCGAAGCACCTTGCGTAGTGTTACGCTGACCGGTAACTGAGCAAGTTCTTCGACTAAACTCGCCAGCGAAGCACTTTGCGTAGTGTTACGCTTGTTGGTCGCCGAGCCTGTCTAAGCGACATTCACGCCTGATGAATAAGAGAGCCATCTGTATGGTGGCGACAGCGAAAAAGGACTTTCCGAATTTTTGCACGTTACCAAAAATTCGGAAAGTCCTTTTTCGCTGCCTTATTCCGCTATCTACTTTACGCTACACTTGCCCTACCCATGCCCTTGACTTTCCCCACTCCAGTCTCGCAGCAAAGTTTTGTCCGTTGAAACGCCTTTATAGTCAAGGACGTTAAACCATCTTTATGTTTGTCCGGTGGAAAGCCTTTCAGCTGGACAAACTGTGCAAAACGGTGTGTTTGTCCGGCTTAAAACCGTCTTCCCGGACAAAGTGCCCAACATAGCAAGTTTGTCCGGTGGATTGCCGTTTCGGTGGACATTCTTCTTATTGAGTGCGCTAGATTCCACATATCACACTCGTCTATGTCTCCGTTCTAAGCACGGAGCCGCTTGCCTGTTAACTTTCTGAGTCACTTACCGGGTCACTTTCAGTGGCATTTTGTGCACGGACATCTGTTTTTACTTGCGACACCATATCTGATCTCTTAACCTGATGAGTGCCCGTTATTCAGGTCGAATATAAAATGTTGTGTTTGCTAAATTGTTTATTATTAAGATATTACTAAATACTGGCAGTCAAAATGAGAGGCCACTGTTTTGTAACTGGTTGAGAGTCATAGGGTGATGTTCCACTATTTTATAATCAGAGTTTTACAAAATCGTACATTTCTCTCCAAGACGACAAAAGTTGTCGCTTTTGATTGTTATATTTGCGCCAAACACTTCTGAATATGTTGAACCAGATCAAGCGGTTAAGCGCGATAGTGAACAAACTCAGCGGCATCAGTGAATATGTCAGCAAAGAGGAACTGCTGGAGGCTATGTCAGGTGATATGGCCGAGAACGGTTCCTATACTTTGCGGACTCTTCAGCGGGACATCAGGACCATTGAGGAGGTTTTCGGAATGGAGATAGAGAATGTCAAGGGAGAAGGCTATCGCATCGTGGGCTGGGATCCGGTTTACACCGACCGGTTCAAGGAGCTTCTTTCAGAGTTTGAGATCCTGAGTACAGTCGGCTCGGATTCCGGGACACGTGACTACATCATTTCGGAACAGAGAAAGATGACGTTCAGTGTTGATATTCAGAAAGTCTTAAGGTCGATAAAGCAGAGGCGTAAGGTGCGCTTTTCATATTCATTGCCAAGGCTTGGAGGCAAGGAGGCGGAATATCTCGCCGAGCCGTATTTCCTGAAGCAGTCGCAGAACCGCTGGTATCTTGTCGCGATGGTGGAGGGAATCCTGAAATGCTTCGAGCTGGGCAGGTTCGTATCTTTCAAGGTGCTTGACGAAGAATTTTCCCGTGATGAGAGCGTTCAGGCGGAGAACCTTTTCCGCGATTGCTTCGGAATATGGGATGACCCGAAGATGTCCGTTGAGGACATCCGCTTGAGGTTCAGCCCCTTGGACGGTCGCTTCATTAAAACTCTCCCTATTCATTCTTCCCAGAAGATCGTTGCCGAGACCAATGAATATGTTGAAGTGACTCTCCGCCTGAAAATCACCAACGATTTCGTGATGGCCCTCCTCTCCCGAAGCTCCTCCATCGAAATCCTCGCGCCCCAGTCCCTCAAGGACCGGATGAACGCCATCTGGGCCGCCGCCTTGGAGCGGAATAAATGATTGTTAATTAAATGATTAATTCTATGAAAGGAAAGAGTAATTTTACAAAGTCTGAATGTGTAATCTTAATGCGACTAATTAAGCGTAAGGTGAATTCTAACAGGTTGGAGCAAAAGAAAATTCGAGGTGAGATGAGAGATATGGACTTTTATATATCAGATTTCACGGACAAAAAAGGCTTTGATGTTGATGATTTCTCACAATTAATTGAAGATGGTAAGATTACTATTGTCGAAGATGAAGACATAAGTATCGAAGATGGCAGGAGTCAAGAGTTATCAAATAAGAGCCAGTCTAGATCATTGCATTCAATGGGTAATTGTGCTTGTTTAGAGGCCTATGTTCCTACTTCTCCTCGTATATTAATTCTTGGCACTATGCCAGGAAAAGAATCGTTACGTCTTCAGCAGTATTATGCTAATCGTAGCAACCGTTTTTGGAAGATAATCGCTGAGGCGGCAGACAAACCTTTGCCGGAAGATTATTCAAAAAGGCTGAAATTGTTGGACCAACTTCATATTGCGTTATGGGATGTCTATGGTTCGGCAGAACGTGAAGGCAGTTTAGATTCTAATATCAAGAATGGGGAACTAAATGATATTCAGTCTCTTATTGATGCTAATCCATCTATCGGGAAGATTTTGTTCAATGGCAAAAAGGCTTATGGTAATGCATTGGACTATGGTTGTGTGAATATCGAAATGCCGAGTACAAGTTCTGCAAATACTCATCATACTCAAAGTGAGTTGTTTTCAAGGTGGATCAAAGAAATCAAAGAAGGTTGATGCTAAAAGTTCCTGAGGAAACATATTCATTGAAAGAGAAGTTGACGGTGGCGGCGGTGCTGCTTCTGCCGGTGGCGCTTGCGGTGGTGGCGATGGTTGGAGAGAATAGGCGTCTGAGGGAGGTGGAAGCGATGAAGAATAGACCGGTCCGCTACTATGAATATGCCATCCGGCCGGTGGACACTGTCCTGAATCATCCGGTCGGGTTGAGGGGGCGGAATCTCTTTGGGGATGACGGACGAGGCAACGACGTGGTGTTGAACTCCGGCGGGAAGAAAGTCGTCACCGGCCTTTCCTCTGAAGAGATTCTTGAACAGCTTGACCTTGACTATCAGGATGTCTATGACTATTACGGTGGCGCCGAGGAACTTTGGTGAATCGGGATAATGATGGATATTTAGCCAGGAATTTGTCTTCTGTTCCCCGTTGTTTGAAGAAAAGTTATTAGTTTTGCGTAAGGCACCGGTATGGCTGACTTGTTTGTCAGAAAGCCGTATTGGTGTCATGACGTGAACGCAGGAGTAAATGAAAGACAACGCGGCAATGGATAATATTCAACAGACTTTTTAGCTTTCGGTTATAATGAGATATTTCATCATATAGGAAAATAGCGTTAACAATCTCTATGCAAGGAAAATACAAAATAGTCACCCTGTGCGGAAGCACGCGGTTCAAGGATGAATTTCTGAGGGTACAGAAGGAACTTACCCTTAAAGGTTATATTGTGATTTCGGTCGGGCTGTTCGGGCACAGCGGCGATGACGAGGTCTTGAATGATGGTGTGAAGGAAATGCTGGATGAGATGCATTTGGCGAAGATCGATATGGCCGATGAGATATTCATTGTCAATCCAGGCGGCTACATCGGAAAAAGCACCGCGAGGGAGATTGCCTATGCCCGAAGCCAAGGGAAACCGGTGCGGTCATTATGTCCGCTTCCGCAGGAGGAGCCCACCGGCAATATGGATGTCAATTTGCAAAGAAGGGTTACCCCTGCGATGATCACTTCCCTGAAAGATGGAGAAGTCTTTGTGTTCGGCAGCAACAAAGAGGGTATGCACGGTGGCGGTGCGGCCTGGGCCGCTTTCAAGAAATTCGGGGCTAAGTGGGGTGAAGGCATAGGGATGACCGGACGCTGCTATGCTATTCCAACTATGGATGGAAGCCTTGACATCATCCGCCGCCACGTGGAAGACTTTACTGAATATGCAAGGACTCATCCCGACCTGACATTCCTCGTCACTCCGATCGGTTGCGGAATCGCCGGCTGGCGTGTGGCCGAGATCGCTCCGCTTTTCAAAGATGCATCGAAACTGGCCAATGTCACTCTTCCTGAGAGTTTCTGGAAAATTCTGGGCTTATGAAGATTGAAGAGGCTATACTTTATGTGCTCGCCGAGAGGGGTGGCGGGCTGCGGACGGAGCGGATTGCGGAGATCATCAACAGCAGCGGGTTGCATATTCGTAAGGACGGGAATCCTGTGACCTCGGCGCAGGTGTATGCCGTGGTGATGCGTTATCCGGACACTTTCGTCAAGGCGGAGGGACGGATAATGCTGATGATATGATTCTCGTGAAGGCTTGATGATTTTATTTGGTTTATATTGTAAACTTGTTTATATTTGTGATGCCGTTAGGGCTAATGCGCATAGCCGCTAATGACGTAAACGATGTAAATCAAAACGTTATGGAAACAAACAACAATCTTTCGGCTGAGCAAAGTCTGAAAATCATCAGCGAGACAATGGCAAGGAATTGCCGTGCGATCGAGAAGAATCAAGGAACTTACTACATCCTTTGGGGTGTGATACTGGCGGTGGTCTCCGCTCTCATCTATCTTTTATGGAACGGGACAGGGAATCTGGTCTGGAATTACCTCTGGTTCCTCATTCCGGTGATCGGAGTCCCGGCGGCCATATTCATTTCAAGGAAGGGGAGTGACGCTCCGAAAACCTATCTCCACAAGACTGTGGGCTGGATTTGGTGCGCCTTCGGAGTCACGGCCGTTTGCCTGACAATCCTCTCTTGCACGGTCAACCCGTTTGTGCTTGACACCTACCTCATCACGTCTTTGTTCGGCTTCACCATCCTGTCCACTGGCATAGTCATCAAGAGTTGGCCGATCATCGCTTCGGGAGCGCTTGTGGTTCTGCTCGGTGCACTTTACACTGACTATGCAGGCGCGCAGATCTGTCTGATATGGCTGTTCAGCGGCATAATTATGACTGCTGGCGGCGTCATCGCCAGAATCATAAAGAGATAGAATATGTTCAGAAAACTGAATCCTCTGCTGCATTCGGAGCTCAGGCTTGCCGTGATGTCGATCCTCATCGGGGTCGAGGAAGCGGACTTCGTCTATATCAGAAAACAGACGGGAGCCACGGCCGGCAACCTCAGCGTGCAGATAGACAAGCTCAGCGAGGCCGGCTACATCACCGTCGAAAAGGGCTTCAAAGGCAAGAAACCTTGCACCACCTGCCGCGCGACCGATGCAGGCCGCGAGGCGTTCAATGAATATGTCGATTCGCTCAAGGACTATCTCTCCTTGGGAAACCAGCTGTAAAACTGTCTCTTAATGGGCCTCTAAACACTTTTCGAGTGTGTTGATTTCACTCATATCTTACCTTGAAGTTTTGTCCGGCGAGAGCCCTCTTCTCCGGAGAAACCGGTGATATTGCACAGTTTCTCCGGTGGATTGCCGTTTCGGTGGACATTCTTCATATTGAGAGTATGCCAGTCAATATTGGTGATAAAAGGTGAAAGAGGTATCCAATCAAGCCTTACGAACCGATGCCGGAACTGAAAACCGGAAATTAATCGTCAGACATCCAGCCGGAGGATGTCGCGGGTTAGGCCGATGTACTTGGTCTTGGTCTCGGCGATGTGGAAGCCTTGGGCGAGGAAGTTGCGCTCGCTCGGGATGTTCTGCGGATCCACTGTGGCGACTATGTGCTTGATACCTATGCTTTTGGCCAGATCGATGGACCAACCGATGAACATCCGCTGAAAACCTCTGCCACGATATTCATTGTTCACCGCTACGGCATCGAATGTGAGCACTTCGGATGGGCTGAAGTGAAGGTCAGCCGCAAGGCTGCGCTCACCGCTGCGGTTGCTGACGATGACGCTGAAAGCCGCCATACGGCCTTCGGGCGAGAATATTCCTAAAACATAGTCAAGTTGAAGGGATTCAATTAATTCCTCTCGGCTGAGCGGATAGAAAAGGTTCTTGTTCTCCATTCCGTCAACCACTTGCCGCTGAAGGTTTTCCACCGCGCTGAGGCTGTCGAAGCCCAGCCTTTTCATCGTGAACCCGTCCGGCAATTCGCTGAGCACTTTGTTATATTCGGAAGTTCCGTAGTCAAAAAGATAGAGTTTGTTCTGAAGGTACTTCTCCGGGAACATAAACTGGTGACTCGGAATGTGGCGCTGCCAGCCTTTCGCACCGCTGTTTTCCCGCTCTCGGTACTTGATCCAGATCTTGTACAACTCGAAGACCTGCACGTAGGAGGACGAGGTCGGCAGTATGTAGTTCTCCTGGATGTACGGATTGTTCATAAACAGGAAGAAACGGTAGCCGAAAAGGTCGTCCAGATCGTCGATGCTGGCGATATGGTGCCGGTAGAGCAGGTACAGGTTCTCGAAGAAGGTGCAGTACTGCGCCACCTCCACGCTGGAGACATCCTTCCACCGCTCATAGCTGTAATCCCCGTCAATTTCAGCGTTTTCCAGCACCTCATAGACCTTCATCAGGCGGTCGCTGTCGTGGAAATAGTTGTTCAGGTTGATCAGCATCTCACTGCACGTGACCTCCGACCCGTTCTTCAACTCAATGGCTATGAATATGGTACCGACCAGCGTCGCTGCGAGTGAGAAGATTCCTACGGTCGCCTCCTCGCCCGTGCGGAACGTGTGCACGATCAGCAGGCACAGCAGCACCAGCAGGATGCTCGCGAGTACTATCAGGAGGGAAATGCTTGTCTTGTACTTTATCTTTTGCATAATCTATGAATATCTTAGCGTACTTCCGGAATATCACGACATTATGGAATGTCTCCAAATATAGACATTTTTCCGCGATTAGTTGTTTTGTTTGTAAGAGGGTTTTTCGGTATATTTGGATATTCAATAATAATATGATTGGAAAGATGAGAAAAATTCTTGTGATGGTTGCGGCTCTTTGCGCCGTGGGATTCGTCGCTTGGGCTCAGGACGATGAGAATTCGGGGCTGGAGTGCACCAGCATTGTGGTCGGAAGGTTGGCCAGTACGGACGGGTCGGTGATGACCTCGCACACTTGCGACGGGACTTCTCACACCTGGGTGAACATCGTTCCGGCCAAGGATCACAAGCCGGGCTCTATGACCAAGATCCGCAAGAACTGGCGCAAGACCAAGTTCGTGACCGACACCGCAGGGATCAAGATTGTGGGAGAGATTCCGCAGGTCGCGCATACATATTCCTACGTCAACACAGGCTATCCGTCGTTGAACGAGAAGCAGGTGGGCATTGGTGAGACGACGTTCACCGGACCGGACACGCTCATCAACAAGGATGCTCCGCTGCTAATAGAGGAGCTCTGCCGTTTGGCTATGGAGAGATGCGCCACAGCGCGTGAGGCTGTCAAACTGATGGGCTCTTTGGCTGAGGAATATGGCTACGGCGATGGTGGTGAATGCCTTACGGTTTCCGATCCGAAGGAAGTATGGCAGTTTGAGATCGTGGGAGTCGGAAAGCATAAGCTCGGGGCGGCATGGGCCGCGCAGAGGATTCCGGACGGACACGTCGGAATCTCCGCCAACATTCCGAGAATCGGTAGGATCGACCGCGCTGACACCGAGAATTTCATGGCTTCCGACAACCTTGAGCAGGTTGCGATTGACAACGGCCTTTGGGACAGCAAAGGGGATTTCGTGTTCTGGAGGGTGATTGTCTGCTCTTACGCTCAGGGCAGGAACTACCGCGAGAGGGAGTTCAGGGTGTTCGATCTACTGGCTCCGTCGCTCGGACTGAAGTACGGTATGGAGGATTTCCCGTTCTCCGTAAAGCCGGATTCGCTGGTGGATGTCAGGAAGGTAATGGCTTTGTTGAGAGATACTTACGAAGGCACGGAATGGGACATGTGCAAGAACTGGACGATAGATGTGCCTGAGAAGGACGGCGTTCCGGCGCACAAGGAGATGAGCCCTTTGGCCAACCCTTGGCTGACCACTCCAATGCGCAACACGCTTAACAGCATCGCTCCGGGCGTGATCGATTTCCGGAGGACGCTCGCGGTGGCCTGGTGCTCATATTCAACGGTCATCCAGAGCCGCTCCTGGTTGCCGGACGGCATCGGGGGAGTCTGCTGGTACGCTGTGGACAATCCTGCGCAGAGTCCTCGTATTCCGATCTTCTGCGGAAGCACGAAACTGCCTGCGGCCTTTGAGAAGTGTGGCCAGAGGGAATATTATCCGAATAGTGTTCTGTGGGAGTTCCGCCGTGCCAACAAGTTGGCGACGCTTTCGTGGCAGAAGACCAAGAAAGAGTTTACCGACAATGTGTTGGAGATGGAGGCGATGACCTTTGATGGACTGCCTGAGCTGGAGGCTGAATATTCAAAGGCATCTGGCAAGAAGAGAGCAAAGCTGTTGAACGCCTACACCGCCGAGATCCACGACAAGTGCGCCGCCCGCTGGAAGGAACTGGAGGCGAAGTACTGGTCGATGTTCGGAAGGGGATTTTAAGAGTATGGTGAAATTCACCATACTCTAATTACCCCCAGTCACTTCGTGACAGCCCCTGGGGGCACGGGGAAGGGATTCCCCGAACCCCTTCTGTCGCTACGCTCCGAATCATAATCTTTCAACTTTTCTGACGCTCCGTTGCGGGAATATGGATTATTAACTATTTGAATATGAAGGTAATATTGGTGATGATGGCAGCGATCATGTGCCATTTGACGGCTCTTGCACAAGAAGACCTATCGGCAGATGTCAAGCCGAAGTATGTCGCTTTGTCTTTTGACGACGGTCCGAGCCTGAAGTACACTCCTATGATGCTGGACGTGCTGGAGGAGAACGGTGTGAAGGCATCGTTCTTCCTGATCGGCCAGAACATCAGCGAAGAGACCGCTCCGATCATCCGGCGGATGGTCCAGATGGGATGTGATGTCGAGAACCATACATATTCCCATCCTAATCTCACGCAGATTCCTGACGTTCAGATTCTTGAGGAGGTAGCCAAGACTGATTCACTGATCGAGGCTTATGCAGGAGTGAAGCCGTCTTACCTCCGTCCACCGTTCACGGCACACAACGCTCACGTCGCCGAACTTGTTGGTGGGAAAATCTTCATCGCCGGCCTGAGCTGCCGAGACTGGAGAGCCGATATGTCCGTTGAGGATCGTGTCACAATGACCCTTGACCGTGTGGAAGACGGCCGCATCCTTTTGTTCCACGACACGAACGAGCGCACCGTCGAGGCGATGAAGACCATCATCCCCCAGCTCAAAGTCCGAGGCTACGAGATTGTCACCATCCCCGAACTCTTCCGCCTCTCCGGCCACACTCCCGCCTACCACTCCCCGAAGATGTACGGCAAAGCCTACTAAGCTGATCTCTTTTAGGGCATCACTGGATATATTTTAATCGATATTCGCGAACTCACCGGCCAGTCACTGATCTTGTCGGGAACTGAGCCAGTCATTCGGTCACTGAGCCTGCCGAAGTGACCGATAGGCTCAAGGGGGTTAACTGCTTAGCCACCTCGACAAACTCAGAGCCCCACAAACTCAACGTCCTTGCTTAATGTATGCGTAGTAAAGCAAGGAATCCTTCTGTAGCCTAGCGGGTTAAGAGGTAAATTCGGCGGTCCTGTCTTTTGGACGACGTTTTAGTCTTAAAATGTTGCCCAAGAGGGATTCTCCTCCCTCTTGAGGAACGAAAACGCCAGAAATCGTTACCGCAGAACTTCTCTTGATCATCAGCGGCAACGAATCCGTTCGAAAATGTCGCTATCGAGAGCCTTCCCATTTTCTGAGATATAAGCTGTTTGCAAAAGCTCACCTGCCTCGCCAAAGTATTACAAACCTCGGCCCTGAAATATGCCATGGACTTCACTCGGAGGCCACTTTCCCGGCAGACCCGGCTTTTATCCATGGATTGGCCGCATAATCAGCCTTGTGCGTCATTCTGGACTGAGTCTTCCGGCCGTGCTTTGTAATATTCCTACAAGCATTTGGAAATAGTGTTTATATTCCTTGAGGCAAATGATTTGTTGGATACTATGGCAGCATCGGCTTCGGGATGATGAGATCTTCTTCCGGGGTGTTGTCTTGTTTGAGGAACATCACGTAGTAGATGGGGAGGTAGGTGATGCCGTGCTCCTCATAGACATTTTGTTCGTTGCTTAGGACGATGGCGTTCTTTATGTGGTAGTCGGGGGTGTCAAGGAATGAGTCCAAGGCACTGTGGACTTTATAATCCTTGCCGGATTTCACTTCAATCGGGAGAACCGTGAGGTTGTCATAGTCATCGATCAGGAAATCAACCTCGCCACGCTGCTTGTTATCGTAGTAATGTAGGGCGAAGCCGTGGGCGTGGAGTTCCTGCGCCACTACGGATTCATAGACGGATCCGAGATTGATGCTGCGTTCGTCTCCAAGCACAGCATTGATGTTTGTCCTGTAGAGAATGTCGGTCAGTATTCCTACATCGCTGAGGTATAGTTTGATAAGGTTCTTGCTTTCCGATTCCTTCAATGGAAACTTAGGGTTGCTGATGGCCTGGACGGAGAGCGCCACGCCTGAGTTGACCAGATAGTCGAACTCTTCTGAGTAGTCGCTGAACTGCTTGTGTCCTGCGGTCTGCTCGATGTTCTTCACGATGATGCGCTTCTTCTTGTTCTCCATATTGGACGGAATCATATCATAGATCTTGCGGATGACCAGTTTCTTCTCGTCATCGTATTGCGATGCGTCCAACTTGTACAAGGCATGGATGTCACGCTGGATCTTCCGGACTTGGGCGATGTTCCGGTTTTCGATGAACTTGTTGATGGCGTCCGGCATTCCCCCGACCAAAAGATAGATCTTGAACTGCTGGAGCATATAGTTGTGCAGGGAATCGTTCAATGGCTTCCTGTCGTTGAAATATCCCCGCATCCCGTCAATAGTGTCCTGCCCACATCCCATCGCCAGAAGAAATTCCTCGAAATCAAGAGGATACATTTGTTCGATGGCTATGCTTCCGATAGGAACGGAAGGTGTCTGCGCCAAAGCTACACCTAATTCCGAACCGCTGGCGATGTATCTGTACCTGCCGTCCTCGTTCAGGAACTTGAGCATCGTCATCAGGTGCGGATAACTTTGAATCTCATCAAGAAAGACAATTGTGTTGTCACGATTGCCTAATTTGTTCCCGGCGATCGCTCCCAATTGCAGGAAAAACTCCTCCAAGCTGTGGACGGATGAGAATATTCCGGGACCTTCCTTGTCTGCCTTCAGGTTTATCTCCACATAGTTTTTGAAAAGTTTGTTGCCGACGTACCTAATCAGGTACGATTTACCTATCTGCCTGGCGCCGTTGACGAGCATAATCTTATGAGGTTCGTTCTGGAGGAATTCTTTCAGATGTGATGCGAATTTTCTATATAGCATATAAACTTTTCTTTTAATTATCTGCGAATATACGATAAATCAATTGAATAACAAATGATATCGGGAATAATTCTGAGTTTTGTAATGGTGAAATCGGGACTTTTTCCGAGTTTTTAACCCTTAAAATCGGGAATTATTCCGAGTTTTAGAGGGTGGGAATCGGGACTTTTTCTGGATGTTGAAAACTTTTCGGGGAGGGCGGCTTTGTGGGGATAGGGTTTTTCGGTATCTTTGTATTGCCGCAATTCGCTTTGGGGCCAGTGCCGATCGTCTGGTTCCTGAATGGTTTGCCGGATATATGAAAATTTGACTTGTCGCTATGGCTTTTGTACACCTTCACGTCCACACGCAATACTCGATTCTTGACGGATTCTCCTCCATCTCGACCTTGTTCGACAGGGCCGAGGAGATGGGTATGCCGGCCCTGGCCATCACGGACCACGGCAATATGTACGGAGTCAAGGAGTTCTTCAAGTTCGCAGGCAAGCACGTGGACAAGGCTACCGGACATTTCAAGGTCAAGCCGATCATCGGGTGCGAGGTCTATGTGACGCGCCATTACGATCCTAAGATCAAGGACAGCGAGCACAGGTCGTACTACCACCTTATCCTGCTGGCCAAGAACTTCGACGGGTACAAGAACCTGATGAAAATCGTGTCCCTGGGACACATCGAAGGCCTTTACTACGGCAAGCCGAGAGTCTCGCACGAGATCATCGAGAAGTACCACGAGAACTTGATCTGCTGCTCCGCCTGTCTCGCGGGTGAGATCCCGAAGAATATCGTTGCCGGGAAGATGGATGAGGCGAGAAAGGCCATCGAATGGCACAGGAATGTCTTCGGAGACGACTATTACCTTGAAGTGATGCTTCACAAGACTGAGGTTCCGGGGCTGTCGCTGGAGGTTTATGATGAGCAGAAGATCAGCAATGAAGGAATATTCCGGCTCGCCGCCGAGATGGGTGTCAAGGTTGTCGCCACGAATGACGTGCACTTTGTCAACAAGGAGGACGGCCCGGCACACGACCACCTCATCTGCCTGAACACCGGCAAAAAGATCAACGAGGAGCCACGTCTGCACTATACCCAGCAGGAGTACCTCAAGAGCGAGGAGGAGATGGCAGCCTTGTTCCCTGACCATCCGGAGGTGCTTGCGAACACCCTTGAGATAGCCTCCAAGGTTGAGGAATATCAGATTGACCGTGACCACGTGCTCCCTAAGTACCAGATCGACCAGGCCTTCCTTGACGACCTGGACAACTATCTGGAGATGTACAAGGATGTCATCGAGGTCGGGAAATGCGATAAGAAGGGCAATTACCGTGGCGATGAGTTCTGCAAGTCTGTGGCCTATCTCTGCCACATAACCTACGAGGGAGCCAAGAAACGTTACGGTGACACGCTTAACGAGGAGCAGGCCGAACGAATAGATTTCGAGCTCAAGACCATCTGCCGAATGGGTTTCCCGGACTACTTCCTTATCGTGCAGGATTATATCGCTGCATCGAGGGCGAAGGGGAGTATGGTCGGCCCGGGCCGTGGGTCCGCCGCTGGTTCTGTGGTGGCATATTGCTTGGGAATCACCAACTTGGACCCGATCAAGTACCAGCTCCTGTTCGAGCGTTTCCTGAATCCGGACCGAATCTCGATGCCGGATATCGACGTGGATTTCGAGGACCTGTCACTGGCCCATAAATATGTCGAGGACTCTTACGGAAAGGATCACGTCTCCCGAGTCATCACCTTCGGCACGATGCTCGCCAAGGGAGCCATCAAGGACGTGGCGCGAATCCACGACCTGTCAATCGACGAGTCCAACCGCCTGTCCGGAATGGTTCCTGACCGCCTAAGCGAAAAGGTTGAGAAGGAATATCTCTACAATCCGAAACTGGATGATCTCAAGCCGGGATTCAAGGTGGTGGAAAAGGATGTCGAGGTCGATGATCCTGACAATCCGGGTCAGAAGAAAACGGTCAAGAAGACCTATCAGAGGGGCATGGAGGACACGGATGTCAAGATAACCCTCAAGAACTGCTACCGTCTTGTGCCTGAGTTCAAAGAAGAGTTGGAATACGGAACAGAGCAGGTGAGGGAGGTCTTGAAATATGCCCGCCAGCTGGAGGGATGCATCCGTCAGGTCGGAATGCACGCCTGCGCCACGATCATCGGACGAGGCAACCTGACCGACTATATTCCTATCTGTCTTTCGATGGACAAGGAATCCGGGCAATATGTCTGGACCTCGCAGTACGACGGCCACTACATTGAGGAGGTCGGAATGCTCAAGATGGACTTCCTCGGGCTCAACACACTGTCCATCATCCACAAATGTCTGGACAACATCAAGTTGCGTTTCGGTACGGACATCGACATCGAAGCGATTCCGATTGACGACAAGCCGACTTACGAACTCTACGGCCACGGCGACACGGACAGCGTCTTCCAGTTTGAATCCGAGGGAATGAAGACCTGGCTCCAGAGGCTGCATCCTGAGCGTTTCGAGGACCTCATTGCGATGAACGCCCTCTACCGTCCGGGTCCTATGGACTACATCCCGGACTTCGTGGACAGAAAACTGGGACTCAAGCCTATTGAATATGACCTCCCGGAGATGGAGGAGTTTCTTAAGGACACCTACGGTGTGACCGTCTATCAGGAGCAGGTGATGCTTCTTTCCCAGAAACTGGCCGGATTCACGAAAGGTCAGGCGGACAAGCTCCGTAAGGCCATGGGTAAGAAACAGATCGCCATCCTGAACGAGCTTAAGGACAAGTTTATGGAGGGCGGCAAGGCCAACGGCCATCCGGAGAAGATGCTGGACAAGATCTGGAAGGACTGGGAGAAGTTCGCTCAGTACGCCTTCAACAAGTCCCACGCCACCTGCTACGCTTGGGTGTCCTACCAGACTGGCTGGCTCAAATGTCACTATCCGGCCGAGTTCTTCGCCGCCAACCTCTCCTGCAACTTGTCGAATATGCCGGAGATCAAGAAGATCCTCACTGATTGCAAGGCTCACAAAATCAAGGTCCTGAATCCGGATGTCAACGAGTCATATTCACACTTCACCGTGAACAAGGAGGGCAACATCCGTTTCGGCCTGAAGGGAATCAAGGGATTCGGCTCCAATGTGGCGGAGGCGATCATCGCCGAAAGAACCGCCAACGGAACCTACGCCGATATATTCGATTTTGTGGAAAGGCTTGGAAACTCGTTGGGCAGAAAGGCGATAGAGTGCCTTGTGTATTCAGGAGGCTTCGACTCGTTCGGCATTCAGCGCAAGCAGTTCTTCCTGCCTTGCCGCAGCGGCAACCTTTTCATTGATGAGCTTGCGAAATACGCTACCCTTTACAGCCAGGATGCGGCAAACTCTGCAGCGTCGCTTTTCGGCGAGGTCGAGGAAATGAAGCCGGTGCGTCCGGATATCCCTGAAATGGCCGGGACTGACGATGAGTTCGAGTGGCTGCAGAAGGAGAAGGAATATGTTGGGATGTATATCTCCTCTCATCCTCTGGACAAGTATGCGTTTGAGATGGAGAGTTTTACGAATTGTGAACTTGCCAATCTCAATAAACAAGTCGCGGAATGTGAGGCTTCCAAGAAGAAGATGAAGGTTGCGATAGCCGGCCTGGTGACGGAGTACAGCACTTTGACCACGAAGACCGGCAAGCCATATTCAAAGACGAAGCTGGAGGATTACAGCGGAGCCTACGAGCTGGCCTTGTTCGGTCGTGACCACGAGGCCTTTATGAGCTATATGAAGCCTCACGAGAGCCTTTACATCGAAGGGGACATTGAGGAGAAATATTTCATCAAGCCGGAGGAGCGCGCGCAAGGCAAGACATCGCCTTACGCTTTCAGGGTCAAGAAGATAATGCTTCTGGGTAACGTGAACGAGACGATGCTGAACGCTTTCTCCATCAGCATCACCACGCCGATGCTGACGGAGAAGTTCCGTAAGGAACTCGTGTCCCTGATTCAGGCCAACCGTGGCACCGTCCCTCTCAAAATGTTCCTTTACGACCCTAAGACCAAGTACAACATCGAGTTCCACTCCACAAAGTACAGGGTCGCCGTCACCACCGAGCTTGTCTCCGCCCTGAAACTGCTTGGTGTTCAGTGCGCGTCAGTCAGGAAATAGATTCACTGTTCCCGTGTGTAAAACACGCTATCCAGCGCACGGGTGCTTAAATTGTGACCATACGTACGTGAATATGCCGATTGCACGCACGAGAGTCGATTCTCTAGGTATATAGAAATCAGGACGTACCGATTGGATTTCTGATCAGTAAGGCTTATATTTGTGAAAATCGAACGTTATGAAAAGTGATTCATTATTCGCGTTTATCGCAGGGGCGGCTGCCGGGCTGACTCTGGGATTGCTGTTCGCTCCAGAGAAAGGTGAAGAGACACGTCGGAAACTGAAAGAGACAGTAGGTGACGCGGCGGATTCTGCCAAGGCACGGGCAAGACTCGCCAGAATGGAACTCAACGACTTGAAGGCGGATCTACAGGACCAGGCCGAGGATCTGAAGGAAGATGTAAGAATGAAGATCTTCGAGCGACTGGAAAAACTCGAAAGCGCCATTCAGAAGGACATTGAATATGCCGAAAGACAATCTGAAAACGTTTGACAATGAGTGAGTTCACAAAACCGATTGAGGATCTCGGCAAGAACACGGCGGACTATGTCGAGGCCAGGATTGACGACCTTAAGTTGAGAACGGCGAAGGGATTGTCATTGACGCTCGGCAAATTGCTTTATATGCTGCTTGTCCTGTTCATCGTGTCCGTTATCCTGACAGCTCTCGCCATCGGGGGCGTGATGTGGATAGGTGAGTTGATCGGTAGTTATGCTGCCGGAGCTGGAATTGTGGCCGCAGTGTTCGCTTTGATTCTGGCGATTGTCATTTTGCTGCGAAAAAGGCTGTTCCGCAACACGTTCGTTCCGATGTTCATCAAACTTTTCTTTGACGAAGACAAATAGGCTATGAGGTATTCTGAAATCAAGACAATGGATGAGCTGGAATCTGCTCAGAAAGATGTGCGAGAGCGGCTAAGCAGAAGGTCGTTCGCTTTACGTGATTCTTTGCAGGATGTAAAGGAGGCTTACACGCCATCCAATCTGCTGTTTTCCGGCCTGAGAAGTCTCTCGGTGTTCGTCCCTGTTGAAAAGTTGCTCCTCGTGGCAATCAGGATATTCAAACGTAGAATATTCAAATGATTTTCAATCATATTCATTAATATTTCCATTTCTGGCAATGAGCATATTCAAAGAAAGGATTGAGTCGGTTCGGGCGATGATGCGCTCGAAGGGGTGGGATGCCGTCATCGTGACGGGAAATGACCCTCATAACAGTGAATATTCCGCCGCGCGCTGGCATCAGGTGGCGTGGCTTTCCGGCTACACCGGGGAAGGCGACCTTGTCATCACTGAGGATCACGCCGGTCTTTGGACTGACACTCGTTATTTCATTCAGGCTTCTCAGCAGCTTCCGGACGCTGGTGTGGAGTTGCACAAGACACGTGTTCCGGATCAAGTGCTTATTCCAGAGTGGCTTGCAGGGTATTTCTCTGATTTTGAGGAAGTTTGTGTCGCCGTTGACGGGCTTTGTATGACGGCCTCTTCCGTGAAGGAGATCCAGGATGCTGTGGGTGAGAAAGTCCATTTTGTCAACGCTTCCGATATGTTGGATGCTCTTTGGGCCGACCGGCCGGAGATTCCTCAAACCCCGATCATAACCCTTGGGCCTGAGCAGGTCGGCTGGTCAAGGGAGCAGAAGGTGCGCTGGCTCCGCAAATGGCTGACTGACAAAGGGTACGATGCTATTCTTCTCACGGCTTTGGATGAAATCGCCTGGATGCTCAACGTCCGTGGGCAGGATGTCGCCTATAACCCAGTGGTGATGTCGTATCTTCTTGTCACCCAAGATAATGTGCTTTGGTTCGCGCGCAAGGGGGAGATTCTGGATGATGATGGAGAGACGGAGGACAGTTTCCACGAACTTCTTGTGGACGGAGTGAATATCCAGGAATATTCAGATGTTGAGGTGGCTCTTTCCAGTCTTGTGGACGGCAGTTACATCAAGACTTTGTTTGTTGATCCGGCGACGTTGAATTACAGTTTGTACAGCGTTCTTAATCAGCAGTATGTTGTCTTAGGGACATCTCCTGTGGGACTGCGCAAGTCTGTCAAGAACGATGTCGAGATCGCAGGAATGAAAGAGGCCCACCTTGAGGACGGCCTCGCTGTGGAGCGCTTTCTCTATTGGCTGCAAACCTCCGTCGAGGCGGGCGATGCGATCAATGAATATGAAGCCTCGCGAAAACTGCACGAGTTCCGCTCGGAGATCGAGGGCTTCCGTGGAGAGAGTTTCGAGACGATTTCGGCTTATGGTCCGAACGCCGCTTTGCCTCACTATGTCACTCCTGAAGAGGAGTCTGCTGAGCTTTATGCGGAGGGACTTTACCTGTGTGATTCCGGGGGGCAGTACCTGTTCGGTACCACTGACATCACCAGAACTGTTCCGCTTGGGCCTTGCTCCCAGCTGGAGAAGGAGGACTATACTTTGGTCTTGAAAGGGCATATAGCTTTGTCCAAGGCCGTTTTCCCTAAGGGGACGGCCGGATGTCAGCTTGATGTCTTGGCTCGGGAGCCTCTTTGGAGCGCGAAGCGCAATTTCGGCCACGGGACAGGCCACGGAGTCGGTTTCTATCTGAATGTGCACGAGGGACCTCAGGACATCCGTCAGAACTTCAACCGTCAGGCGCTCCTTCCTGGAATGATCACGAGTGATGAGCCGGGAATATACCGGGAGGGCAAGTTCGGTATCCGTCACGAGAACCTCATCCTTTGCGTTGATGCCGGAGAGAATGATTTCGGCCATTGGCTGAGATTCGAGCCGTTGACCCTCTGCCACTTCGACACGTCGATCATCGTGAAAGATCTTCTTGACCGCTCCGAGATCGACTGGCTCAACGCCTACAATGAGCGCGTCTATCGTACTCTTTCCCCACGTCTCACTCCAGAGGTCGCTTCTTGGCTTCGTCAGAAGACGCTGCCGATCTAAATGCGGTTGTGTTGCCGTGGCACTTAAGTGCTTGAAAATGAATATAAAAAGCAATGTCCTGGTGCTGTCTTCTTCACCAGGACATCGCTCTTTTGCATGAAAATCAAATAGTTATCTGCCACGGCACATCACAGTACTTCCGTGGGATCAGCTGCTTCGACAAGCTCAGCAACCGCAGTATGGCGCCATTGAAATATGTACTATGTACGATTACTATGTACTATGTACTATGCAGTATGATGTCATTGAAATATTAGGTTACCCTAATAAGTCCAGAGGGCCTCTGTTCTGAATTTTGGTAACGTGCAAAATTCAGGTTAGAGGCCCTCTGGACTATATTCCACCAATTACTTGTTCAGCGCGTCGGCTGACTTGATGTACTTTGCAAGATCTGCATCTGAAACGTGGAAGTTCTGCATCTCACCAGAGAGGTACTGGTCGTAGGCGCTCATGTCCACGAAACCGTGACCGGAAAGGTTGAAGAGAATGACTTTCTCCTCGCCGGACTCTTTGCACTTGAGAGCCTCGTTGATTGTCGCGGCGATGGCGTGGCAGGATTCCGGAGCAGGGATGATGCCCTCTGTCTGAGCGAAGAGGACACCAGCCTTGAAAGCGTCAAGCTGCTCGATGTCAGTTGCTTCCATGTAACCGTCCTTCATCAGCTGGGACATGATCACACCAGCTCCATGGTAGCGAAGTCCGCCTGCGTGGATGGTAGCCGGCTTGAAATCGTGGCCAAGGGTGTACATCGGGAGAAGCGGAGTCATCCCGGCCTCGTCCCCGAAGTCATATTCAAACTTTCCTTTCGTGAGTTTCGGGCAGGAATATGGTTCCGCTGCGATGAAGCGGGTCTTTTTGCCCTCCTGAATGTTGTGGCGCATGAACGGGTAGGCGATTCCGCTGAAGTTGGAGCCGCCGCCGAAGCAGGCCACCACGATGTCTGGATATTCACCGGTCATTTCCATCTGTTTCTCGGCTTCCAGCCCGATTACGGTCTGATGAAGGCAGACGTGATTCAGGACAGATCCGAGGGTGTACTTGCAGTTCGGAGTGCTGACCGCAAGCTCTATGGCTTCGGAAATAGCACAGCCAAGTGATCCTTGATCGTTAGGATTGGCCGTGATGATGTCTTTTCCAGCCCTTGTGGACATTGACGGGGACGGAGTGATGGCCGCTCCGAAAGTCTGCATAATCGACCTTCTGTAAGGCTTCTGCTGGAAGCTGACCTTGACCATATAGACGGCGCAGTCGATGCCGAATTTCTTGGCGGCGTAGGAAAGCGCTCCGCCCCACTGACCGGCTCCGGTCTCGGTGGTGATGTTGGTGATTCCCTGTTCCTTGGCGTAGTAGGCCTGTGCTAAGGCGGAGTTCAGTTTGTGTGATCCGGCAGGGGAGACACTCTCATTCTTGAAATAGATGTGAGCCGGGGTGCCGAGGGCGGCCTCAAGGTCGTAGGCTCTCACGAGAGGAGTGCATCTGTAGCCGGCGTACTGCTCGCGGACAGGCTCCGGAATCGGAATCCATTCGTCCGTGGTGTTGAGTTCCTGGTCAGCGCACGCCTTGCAGAAGATAGGGTAGAGATCCTCGGCTTTCAAGGCCTCGTGAGTGGCCGGGTTGAGGATAGGCATCGGCTTGTTGGGCATCACGGCCTGCATATTGAACCAAGCCGTAGGGATTTCGCTCTCTGGGAGCAAGAACTTTTTCTGTCTCATTGTTGTTCGTTTTTGAATGATACTATTGTTTGTAAATCAAGTTGTCTTTTTATATGGTCTCTTAGACAGGCTTGGCGGCCTGTGGAGGTAACACAAAAAAAGGGCGACCATCATCCGGTCGCCCTTGAAATTTCATTATGTCCTTGACTAGATCAAAGCGTTTGCCTGAAGGAATGCATTGATACCAACAGCCGCAAAGCCAAGGCAGATCAGCGTGGCGACCACGATGCCGATCACTTTCAGTCTCTTGAACCAAGTCTGGTTGTTCCAACCAACTGTCTGGAACATACTCCAGAAACCGTGGCAAAGGTGGAACCAGATAGCCACGAACCAGACGAGGTAAAGAACCAGCACCCACCATCGTCCGAAAGTGAGGTTGAGAAGCTCGTAAGGATTGCCTTCCTCGGCGCCGATGAACATCGCAAGCTGCATCTTCGCCCAGAAGTGAGTGAGATGGAATGCGAGGAAACCGAGAACTACAATACCAAGCACGAACATATTCTTCGCTGACCAAGAATCGGCGGCGGCGACACTTGAGGCCTCATAGCGCTTGTAACCGCCACGGGCCTTGATATTCTTCCAAGTAAGCCAGCATCCGTAGAAGATGTGGATGATGAAACCGGCGGCGAGAACCGGAACCATTATGGTCACGATCGGAAGCGCCATAAACTCGCAGCCTTTCTCGAAAAGACCGTCGAGTCCGTTGTAGTTGCCTGTGAAAGAGTCAATGACGGAGAACAGGTTAATAGTCACGTGAAGCAGCAGGAAGATTATAAGAAATGCTCCGCTGACAGCCTGGATGAACTTCCTTCCGATGGAATAGTGAAATGCGTTCGCCATTATCGTCTAATTAGTTTCTATTGTTGTGTAGCGGGAGTGGGGCATGATCCCACGACCTCCGGATTATGAATCCGACGCTCTAACCAGCTGAGCTACCCCGCCATTCCTGGCAAGAGCCATAAAAAACCGGCCAGAGCCGGACTATTAGTTGAGATAGAAGGATTCGAACCCTCACTGACAGAGCCAGAATCTGTAGTGCTACCATTACACCATATCTCAATGATGCGCTGCGTTTCTTCGCAACTGGACTGCAAAAATAGAACTTTATCCTGAATTGACAAAATTAATTCGACTTTTTTCGCCGAATTAATAGACAAAGTCCCAAAATTGTGAACAAAGCGTTGAAAAGAAGCAGCTCGTAGCTGAATTTGTACCCGCCGAACCACCTCTCGGAGTTGCTCTGCAGGATGATGCAAAGCACCGGCGCGATGACGGCCACCAGCGGCACCCACTTGTCATTGACCTTCTTCTTTGTGAATATCCCGAACGCGAACATTCCCAGGATAGGCCCGTAAGTGTAGCTCGCAAGCTTGTAAACCGCATCAATGGCCGATTTAGTGTTCAGCAGATAGAAGACAAAGATCACCACTCCCATTAGGAACGCCATCAGCAGATGCACTTTCTTTCTTATAGAGGTGACCTGCTCCTCGCTCTTACCCTTTGTCCCGATGATGTCCACCGTGAACGAAGTCGTCAGTGCTGTCAGAGCCGAGCCACCCGCAGCGAACGCACACGACACAAGCCCGATCACGAACAGCACGCCCACGATCGCTGGCAGATAGCCACCTGTCGCCACCGCCGGGAACAATGTATCGCCTACCTCGGAGATTCCCTTCTGACCTGCGAATATATACAAAAGCACACCCAGACAGAGGAACAGGAAGATCACCGGAATCTGTAACAAGCCGCTGGTAATGAGGTTCTTCTGCGAATCCTTGGCGTTGCGGCTGCTCAGCGTGCGCTGCATCATATCCTGGTCCAGTCCCGTCATCGCTATCACGGTGAACACACCCGCCAGGAACTGCTTCCAGAAATATTCCGGATGGTTCACATCGTCGAAGAAGAACATCTTTGAATATGAACTCTCACGCACCGTCTGCACCACGCCGGAGAAACTCAGCCCCAGATCCTTGGCTATGAACACGATCGCCAGCACGATGGAGACAATCATACACACGGTCTTCAATGTGTCCGTCCAGATCACTGACTTCACTCCGCCACGGAACGTGTACAGCAGAACGATGGCCACGGAGACGATCACGTTCAGGATGAACGGCAGATGGAGCGGCTCGAAGATCATCAGCTGGAGCGTCACGCAGACGAGGAACAACCTGACGGCGGCTCCCAAAATCTTGGAAATGAAGAAGAACCACGCTCCCGTCTTATGCGAGGACACTCCGAACCGGTCGTCAAGATATTGGTAGATCGACACCATATTCATCTTGAAGAATATAGGCGTGAGGACGAAGGCGATGATGATGTAGCCGACGAAGAATCCGAGCACCATCTGTAGATAACCCATCGCCGTGCCTCCCACGCCGACCATTCCCGGCACGGAGACGTAGGTGACTCCGGACATCGGCGCACCGAGCATCGCGATCGCCACGATCCACCACGGAGCCTTGCGTCCCCCGTTGAAGAATCCCGCGTTGTCCGCGTTGCGCGACGAGATCCAAGACACTGTGAACATCACGGCAAAATACGCCAGAACTGTGATTATTACTGATAAAGGGCTCATAATCGTAATTTTATTCACAAAAATACATTATTTTGGTGAAAAACTACCTTGTCCGAGCCTGGACTTTAAAAATATATTGCCTTATCGATTATTATATTTATATTTGAAACGTTGCATATAGATACTGGCCATTATAAAGAAGAACTTTTACTTGCAGGTCTTTCAGTAGTTTGTCTGGTCGCAAATATAAAATGTTATGAATATGAGTACTATAGATAAACGAGTAAGGACAGGACTCGTTCTGTCCGTGGTCGGAACGGTTCTGTTTCCGTTATTCGGCGTGTTTCCTTTAACCCTTAGTATAATTGCCTTATGTAATAAGAAGAAGACAAAACGAAATTCTTCCATTATGAAATGGGTCTTCGTTTTGTTGGTTATTGAAGGTCTTCTGCTGATAGCCGGTTCAGTTCACGTTATTACATCTTTATTGAATGCGAAAGTCTAAGTCGATTTCGTTGCCATAGAGGGGCAAATTGTTACCCAACGATTTAGAAGCTGTTTTCATCCTTTTATGCCTTGACTATGAGAACTGTGGCCCAGACTTCGCAGCCTTCCTTTCTGCCGACAAAGCCGAGACGTTCGGTGGTGGTGGCCTTAACGGAGATGTTGTCTGTGTCTGTTCCGATCACTTCGGCAAGCTTTGAACGCATATTGTCAATGTGCGGGCGGAGTTTCGGAGCCTGCAGGGCTATCGTGATGTCGGCGTTGCCGAACTCGTAGCCTTGGGCTCTGACCAGTCTCATCACTTCTTTCAGAAGCAGCTTGCTGTCAATGCCTTTCCATCTGTCGTCATTGTCCGGGAAGTGCAGTCCGATGTCCCCAAGCGCGGCCGCTCCCAAAAGGGCGTCGCAGAGAGCGTGTATCGCCACATCTCCATCTGAATGAGCCACAAATCCGGTTTCGCTTTCGATTTTGATTCCGCAAAGCCACATCGGAAGCCCTTCCTTGAGGGCGTGGACATCGTAGCCGTTGCCTACTCTTATATTGGAATATTCCATTATGCAGTTCTATTTTCGCAAAAGTAAGCATTTTCTACATTTTGGACGGCTAATTTTCCTAAATTTGCATCTTAATGAGCATATTCATTGATTTGTTGATAGGATGATGAAAAGATTGATTGCCGTTGCGATACTGGCTTTGGCCGCCGTCCAGACTTTCGCCGGATCTTGGGTAAGAATCAACCAGATAGGCTATCTGCCGGAGGCTACCAAAGTGGCGGTCTTTATGAGTAACGATGCCGTCCAGGTTGATGGCTTCGAGTTGATTGATGCCTTTACCGGTGAGGTCGCCTGGAGGTCAGACGCTGTGAGGCCGATAGGGGCGCTTGGGCAAATGAAGACAACCTGCCGTTTAGATTTCAGTGCCTTGAAGGCCGACGGCGCCTATTATATTAAGGTATTGTCATCCGGGGGCGAGACCCACTCGGAGATATTCCCGATAAATCCTAAGGTCTATGACGGCGCGGCTGATTTCGTGCTGAACTATATGCGCCAACAGCGCTGCGGCTGGAATCCTTTCTTCAAGGACAGCTGCCACAGAAAGGACGGGATCATCGTAGGGCATCCGGATCCGAAGAAGGACAGCTCTTATCTTGACGTGACCGGAGGTTGGCACGACGCTTCGGACTGTCTTCAGTACACAACCACCTCTGCCAACGCCATTTACCAGATGATGTTCGCCTACCAATGCAATCCGGAGGCGTTCTCGGACAACTACTTGGCTGACGGCACACCGGGCCGGAACGGGATTCCTGACATTGTCGATGAGATTTACTGGGGCCTCAAATGGCTTGACAAGATGAACCCTGAGCCGGGTGAGATGTACAACCAGATCGCGGATGACCGTGACCACGTCGGTATGCGTGTCCCGAACAATGATCAGGCTGATTATGGTTGGGGGAAAGGTGAGTACAGGCCTGTTTGGTTCTGCTCCGGTGAGCCTCAGCAGAGGGGCAAGCGTGGCGACAAGAACAAGACGACCGGAGTCGCCAGCACCGCAGGAAAGTTCGCTTCGGACTTTGCCCTCGGCGCGGAGATTCTGAAGCCGTTCTACCCTGATTTCGCCGAGAAGATCGGTGCCAAGGCGCAGGCCGCATACGATGCCGGAGTAGCCAAACCCGGTGTCTGCCAGACCGCCTCGGTGGTCTCTCCTTACATCTACGAGGAGGATAACTGGGTGGATGATATGGAGTTGGCTGCCTACGAGATGTTCCGCCGCACCGGCGACAAGAGGTACAGAACGCAGGCCATTGAATATGCCCGCCGCGAGCCTGTGACCCCTTGGATGGGAGCCGACAGCGCCCGCCACTACCAGTGGTATCCTTTTATGAATATGGGGCATTACCGCATCGCGAGGAATTTCGGCGGTAAGGTCTCGGCGGAGTTCATCAGGAACATCCGTTCGGGCATCCAGCGTGTCTATGAGCGTGGCAAGGATCATCCGTTTATGTTCGGCATTCCGGGAATATGGTGCTCGAACAATCTGACCTCGGCGATGCTGACCCAGTGCATCCTTTACCGTGAGCTGACCGGTGACACGACTTATCAGGAGATGGAAGGCGCTCTGCGTGACTGGCTTCTGGGGTGTAACCCGTGGGGCGTGAGTATGATTGTGGAGCTTCCGAAAGGTGGAATATTCCCGACCCAGCCTCATTCTTTCATCATCAATTACAAGATGGGCAACACCACCGGCGGTTTGGTTGACGGCCCTGTCTATGCGACGATATTCGGCAGCCTTCTTGGCATCCGTACCGATGGCGGAATCAACTACGAGGAGTTCCAGCCTGGCGACTTGGTTTATCACGACAGCACGCACGACTATTCCACCAACGAGCCGACAATGGATGGCACGGCCTCGCTGACATTTCCGTTGTCTTACTATCAGCGTGAAGGTAAGTCGCTTCAGAAGGAGGTGCGTTGTGGCATTGGAGGTTGTCGCCCTGTCGCTTCCATCACGGCTCTAACCGACAATAACATCTACCGAGACGGCGGAATAATCAGAACCGACCCGTCAGTCAAGCACATAGACTTTGTGTTCACCGCCGCCGACAAGGCCGACGGAGCGGAAAGAATCATCTCGACATTGAGAAAGTACAACATCAAAGGCGGATTCTTCTTCACCGGAGAGTTCTTCGAGATGTACCCTGATGTTGTCAGAAGGCTTGTCGCCGAAGGACATTACGTAGGAAGCCACTCCTACGGCCATCTGCTCTACGCCCCTTGGGGCGACCGGGACTCGCTTCTGGTGACAAGGCAAGAGTTCAACGAGGATATATTCAAGAGCTACAAGGTGTTGCGGGAGTTCGGCATCACGGATGCGCCGTATTTCATTCCACCTTACGAGCATTACAACTCGACGATATCCTCCTGGGCGCGCCAGCTTGGGTTGCAGGTCATCAACTACACCCCCGGAACCCTCACCAACGGCGACTACACCACCCCCGAAATGAAGCGTTATTTCAGCAGCAAGGAGATTCTCAGCAAAATTTGGGAATATGAAAGGACGGATCCCAACGGCCTGAGCGGCCATATTATGCTGATCCATTTCGGCACGGATCCGGCCAGGACCGACAAGTTCTACGACAAATTGCCAGGGCTGATCAGGGAGCTCCGCAGGAAGGGATATTCATTCACACCATTGAAAGACAATGATCAAGCACATCTATAAGTACAAAGGAACTTTCGAGTTCGAGGCTGGCGGAAGCATTGACAATCTGGAGGTCGCCTACCACACGTCGCCGTTTGGATATTCACCGGACAAGAAAGTGATCTGGCTATGCCACGCCCTCACCGCGGATTCTGATCCGGAGGGTAGTTGGTGGCCAGCTCTGGTAGGTCCCGGCAGACTGATCGACACCGAGAAATATTTCGTCATCTGCGCCAACGTCCTTGGTTCGGCCTGCGGTTCGTCAAGCCCGGCGTCAACCAATCCGAAAACCGGCAAGCCCTACTATTTCGAGTTCCCCAGAGTGACCGTGCGCGACACTGTACGAGCCTTTGATCTTCTTCGTCAGCATCTTGGAATAGAGAAAATTGATATGCTGGTCGGTACTTCGATGGGCGGATTCATGTCCTTTGAATGGGCTGTGATGCGTCCTGACATATTCGGAAAGATATTCTTCATCGCCACAGGTGCCCGCGTGACCCCTTGGCTTGCCGGCTTCAATGCCGCCAGCCGCCTCGCTCTTCTCGCCGACCCGACCTTCAAGGAGCACCGTGACCTGAACGGCGGTATGGAAGGCCTCAAGGCAGCCCGAGCCATTGCCCTGCTGACCTACCGGTGCGAGGAAGGCCTATTCAAGCAGAACGAGGACAGCGATGACACCGTCTTCGCCGGCAAGGTAGGCTCCTACTACCGCCATCAGACTTCCAAGTTCGTCAAGGATTGGGACGCATATTCCTACCTATATGTTTGTGACGAGGTTGACAGCAACAACGTTGGCCGTGGCCGTGGAGGTGTCGCCGCCGCCCTTGCACAAATCAAGACCGACTGCACCTTCATCTGTATGTCCTCTGACGAGCTTTTCCCGCCCGAGGATATGCGCCCCCTCTCCGAACTGATCCCTGGCTCCCGTTACCACCAGATCGAGACCCCCTACGGCCACGACGGCTTCCTGATCGAAACCGCCGCCATCGCCGAGATCCTCGCCCCGGCTCTTCCATAACGTCAACGCCTTTGACCGGGAAGGTTGTGCGACAAGTTATGGATCGTAATCTCTTGAATGTCAGCGTAAAACTGTCTTGTCTTTAGCCGTATAAACCTAAAGATACTCCTCTAATGCGTTGATAATCATATTTAAGAAGCTGTTTTGATTTGTTTGAAATGTTCTTTGAGGTGAAAGAATCTTCATTTTCTTCCCGCTTCTTCAGTCAGATAGCACCGCTATCCTCCTTGGAAGAAGCGGTTGAACCTGAAGTTTTTCACTCTCAACCCAGCGCCCGAACCGAGAGCAATCGAACTTGTTCGGATTGCCGAGGTGAGCAGCAGGGAAAGAGCTTGCTCTTAACCTTCAAACAAACAAATCAAAACAGCTTCTAAATCCTCCACGCATTTCCCTAATCTTTTTGCTCGGAGCCATCATCACGATGGCATATGAGAATTGCCATCGTTTTAGGTCAGACAGACCAGAAACGCATCTGTTGTGATGCAATAAGGAATCGCCAGGCCTATGCTTGACCCGAGTTCGTTTGAACTTGTTTGGGAATGCCGAGGAAAGAGGTGGAAATAACACCTCGATGGTTGTTGGGGCTTGGACGGTGCGCCTCGATGGGTGGTTTTCTCGGGGGTACGACCGAAAATGTTTCTGTTTTTTATGAATTGTATATGTTTCTTTTCGTTTTCTTCCGCCAGTAATGCCTAACTTGCGGTCGTGTTCCGGGAGGGATCGCGGGACATTTTGACAAACAGACACGATTCACTACAACTATGGAGACTTCAGAGAGAAACGGGGTCGTCAGGCGGAAAGTCGATGACCAGACTGCCATTAACCAAAGGACCATTGAGCAGGGGAATGTTGGCCAAGAGACTGCGGATGGGCGGAAAGCCGATGACCGCCCATCCGCCGTATCTGATGAGGAGCAGTACCTTAAACGCTACCACCACTGCCGCAGGTTGATTGAGGACGACGGGCGGTTCGTCGGGATGACGGACGAGGAGAAGGATGCATACGCCCAGCGTCTCGCCACGCCGGAATATCTTGACCTAACCTGCGACTGGGCGTTCAAGTACCTGTTCCAGAACCACCCGGAACTGCTTGTCCGGCTCCTGAACGACATCCTTCAGGAGGACATCACATCGATTGAGTTCTGGAACACTGAACTGGCGGAGGTGTCTCCACAGGACAAGAGGATACTTTTCGACCTCCTCTGCCGTACGCCTGACGGAACGATCCTTGTCGAGATGCAGAAGGCGTCGCGTTCCGACCAATGCGACCGGCTGCTTTACTACGGCTCAAGGCTTGTGACCAGACAGGTGAAACGTGGTGATGAGAAATATGCTCTGTCTCCCGTCAAAGTCATCTGCATAATGAACTACGAGGACAATCATCCTAATTCTCCTACTGAAAAGATTTTGTACCATTATCGGCTGTTAGAGGTCGAGACGGCTGAGCCGTTCGGCGACCGGATGTCGTTCTACCTGTTGGAGTTGCCGAGGATAATGCGCTACACGGATGAATATGATAGTCCGGTCGCCGCTTGGTGCAGGATATTCAGAAATTTCAGTATATTTGCGAAGTCGAGGTCGGAGAGGGATGCGGAGTTTGACAGGCTTGAGAGGGCGATGCGTGTCAGTGGCCTTGACGACAAGGAGATTGATAATTATTTCAGCGATATGATGACAGAAAAAGAGATGCGTCCGTACATAGAAGGTGCCGAGCAACAGGGCTACCGCAAGGGCTTTGAGGCCGGAGCCGAGCAAGGCAGGGCTGAAGGCGTTGAAAAGGGCATAGAGAAAGGGATAGAGAAAGGGATAGAGAAAGGGATAGAGAAAGTAGCCAAGTCCTTGCTGTCATTAGGCGTTCCTGTTGAGCAGATCGGAATTGCCACTGGATTGTCTCTTGAACGGATTGAGGCTTTGAAAGACAAATGAACCATCATTTCATTTTATGATGATGGCGGCAAGTCGCTTTAATATGTGGCAGTCTTGTCGCCGCACTTTGTCGGTATCAAAGTAGATTCAATAGCCACGGTTCTAATCTTCAATTCTAGCCATAACCATTTTCAGTGAAGGTCACTCCAAAGTGTCAACCATTCTCAGGGAAGGTCAGTTTTCAACTCGTTGTCATAGATTTTGTTATAGCAGTCCTTCCTCTTCGTTGGGTTCGCCAGCTAATGCCAGAGCGTTATTAAAGACTGTGAAACTGCTGAGACCTAGAATGATAAGTGCCAGCAACGCAGTTAATGAACTGTCCTTAACGATTTGTATCCTCATATAATACTAATATTAAGAGTAGATTAAACAACTTTTCGCTCACAACACTGGCCAAATAGTCAATCCTGCCAAAAAAACTATTCCGCGACTGCTGCGAGAGTTGAACCCGGCTCTCCCGTAGACTTCTTTGGACAATGTCACTCTGCCGGCTTGGCTATTCAAGACGTATTTTTGCCACGATGTAGTTGTCGTCCTCGCTGGTGCTGTCAAGCACTTCTGGATTCATAGTCAGCCGCCTCAAAGAGGTAGGATAACTGCTTGTCAACGAAGGGTCTAGAAGACAGTACAGCACATTATCTTTTATTTGGCAGAATGATCCGGCTAAAATGTCACTCTCAGGCTTGCCGGTCCCGAACCAAATCCATCCGCCATCTGAATAGAGACCGCAGTACGAGATGAGATCCATCCCTTTTTGGACATTGACCTGCAACAGCCGCTTGTCCTTGTCACATAAATACCTGTTGATTGTCGCGAACTCGCTGCCAAGCAAAGCATCCATTGCGATGAATGGGTCATCCTGTTTGTAGAAGCTGTCTGGTATGGCATAATTCCCGAAATCGAACGACTGCCCGTCATACATCATCCCAGCGCTGTACACCTTGATCACATCTGAGTATGAATCCACAACAAAAACGGAATCGCCTGAAGCAGTGAATATCTGAGTTGCAGGGGTCATATTCATTACCTTCTCATCAGAAGGATAGAAAATTTTATTGGACTCGCCTGACAGCAGTGCGAAACGACCTTCGCGACCGGAACCGTAGCCATAGTATGTCAACACTCCTTCCGATGTCAGCCAGGACATCACGCCAAGTTCAGGATTATCAACAGTCTGTGTCTTGAGAATGGTTCCATCCATAGAATAACGCAGGATCTTTGACGGGACTGAGAACACGTAGAGGCTGCTGTCTTTGTACTGTACATCATTGATGTGGACATACTCTTCAGGACCGTTACCACGGCGGCCAATCCTGTTGGCAAAGCGTCCATCAAGAGTGTATCTGAAAATGTTTCCGTTCTGTCCGTCTATGATAACATAGGAATCCTCAGTCACAATCATATCCGCCATCGAGCCGACGAGATGTTCTTCGTCGCTCTCCAGCGCCAGCAAGTAAACTGACTTTGCCACTTTTGACAATGGCGTTATCGAGTTGTTGAATTCCACATTGACACGATCTGACGAAGGCGCTTTGTCCCTTCCGCAACCAATCGCAGCCAGAGCGGCTGCAAGGCACAAAACAGTTTTGATTGTTTTCATTTTGAAGTTTGGCTGAATCAACATAATGTTTATACTGACTTATTAGTGACCCTACGCAACAAATTAGGCAAAATATTTCGGAACTATGCACTTTAGGCTTGCTCCGAATCCCTTCGGTAACACTTTCGGCCTCTTTTGCTCCTCAAGAGTGCAGCCTGCACTCTTGGGAAACGTTTCCCCCACTTTTCGTCTCCCGAGGGTGCTGCCGAGCATTCATTGGAGACATTATTCCCTTTGTCACTTCAGAAAGGCTATCCGGCACGCGCACGAAGACTTCATCTGCACTTTTGGGATGCATATACGCCTCTTTTCGTTCCCGGAGGGTGTCGGATGGCGCTTTTGAGTAACGTTTGCCCTCATTTTTTTCTGAATAACGCCAATAGTCATTTGTAAGCGTTTCCAAAGAATACGCATTTATTGATAAATTCAAGTCACGAGAGAACAAGGCTCTTGTATCTTTTAGTCTGTAATCCGGCACTAAAATTTGGCACTTGACAAGTCCTGTCTTTGCGAATTTTTCAAATAGAAGAGACTCTCTGTCCAGGCACGCCGAGCAAGGTGACGCCGGAATTACCATAAACATTTGCGGGTCAAAGTTGAGAGATAACCCCTCATCGTCAAGCAGACCGTGAATTAGATCATTGTCAACATCAGTAATATCGTTGAGAACTTCCTCGATTCTACCTTGACGCTCCTGAAACATAGACGAAGTCTTCTGGTAATCTTTAAGTATACGCATTAGACCTATAATAAGGAAGATATCAACGAAGACAAATACGAAGGTGATTACTTTCCAAAAACTATCTTTTCTCATATCTATGTAATCTTCGTTTTACTTTCTCGAATGTCGGATCGAAGAAACTAAGAGAATCTCCTATGACACTTGTGCCGATCAACTCATTATGCTTATTACACATCCCTCCCCAAAGTCCCATACTGTTCATTGATTTGTTCTTTTTGCAAAATGCTTCTTTGGTGTCAAGTATCACAGGAAAATTGCAATTATACTTGTCTAGTTTTTTGCGTATGCGAGTGCTGTCCTCCACTGTGCCATTGATATACGTCACAAACTCCCAGTCTGGATTGTCCGCAATTATCTTGTCAATTTTGCCATACGGAGAGAGTGACAGCCATTCATTAAGGCCTCTGGCCCACGCATAAGTGTAGACCTTATTGCCGGAAAAGTCTGGTTTATAGTCTTGTACAATCCCGTGTCGGTCAATGACATACATTCCGTCTTGTACCTCAACAGGATATATTTTGTCCATTTCGCAAGATGTTAGTGTGGCTATGATCAGCAGGCAGATAGTGATGTCTTTATGGTTCATAAAATGGAAATCAACCAGTTTAATCTAATTAATAAATGACCTTTTGCTAATAATTTTGACAACAAAGATGACGGCGACAATGTTCAGCCGTATACGAAACCTTACAAATATAGTTCATCGGTTTGTGCGGACAGTACCCCATTGATTGGAAAAGACAGTACTCACTGTCATCAGCATCTCCTTTACCTCCTATAATTACAGAGTCTGCCATCATAACTGTAGATGCGGCCAAAGCCATAGACGCGACTGCGAAGATCGCAAGTGAGACTTTAAAAATCTTTTTCATATGATTTGTACATTTAATTTTGTGACATCATTAATCGTTGACATTATCTTCTGTTCTAAATAGTGCATAGTAGCAACGTCCGTTTTTCGTTGTGATGTCCATCCGGTATGCGGTGTTTGGCGAGACAGGAATGACCATCAGTCCAATGGAACTGTCGCCTGCATAATCTTGGATCTCTCCGGAAGTTTGATTCTCCAGGGTAACGTCGACTGTGCCGAGATCCGAAAGGAATGACAGCTCAAGATTATCAACGGACGGGTAATAGAAGCACTCAACCAAAACCTTGACAGGGGCACGGTTAGTTTGCGTATGTCCTGTGGTTTGTTTGTCTTTTACAATAACCACAACAGGTCCGTCGTCATCGTTGCCGCATACTTTCCCCGATAACGGCCAGCAACAGACAGAGGCCAAAACAACAGTTAATAGTATTCGTTCCATAGCATTAATTTGTTTGCTCACACTGCAAAGTTCGGGAGAATATAGCAAAATTCAATGAAAAAAAGTTTTGACATTCTGTGTTTAATAGTGTTGATAATTAAATGGTTAGGGGTGTGTTTAGATTTGAGTTCTTGATAAAATGTTTAAGTCATTGTTTGTCAGTTGATTATAATATGGCCTCGCGCTTGATATAGGCTCATATTGTTGATAATCATAAAATTAGCACCTTAGCAAAGAACTTCGATGTAGAGGTCGCGATTGTCAGACGTTGATTTTAACAGCCTGTTTTTTAGACGGTTACGTTTTGTGTAGATCGTAGTGACGGAATAGCCTGTGACATAGGACATCGTCTTTGCATCTAAACCGAGAATCTGAAAGGCCACAAACCTGCAGTCTTTTTCGTTCATGTCTGGGAAGTCAGTCTTAAGTTTGGTCATAATGCCGTCAAGACCTTCGTCAATCATCGCCTCAAGTCTACCCTCACCGCTATTCTCCAACTCTGCCGCAAGTCCTCTCACTCTCTCATAGATTCGTTCTTTATTCCAATCGGTATTAGGAGACTCCCAATATTCGGAACAAAGTAAGCTGATTTTCTCCAGCTGCGACCTGTATGCCTTGATATACATAGAACGAAGATCCTTGATAGCCGCCTCCCTTTCTATAAGTTTCGACTGACCATCCTTTATGGAATCCAGCTTTAAGCGAAAATCTTCCTTGGCTGTACGCTCTTGGGATAGCAAACGGTTAATATTGTCGTTTATCTGCAACAGATCCTCTACTTTGTGCCTCCATTCTTTCCTTTTGAGTGTAAAGAAGGACAACAGGCCAGAAAGAATAATCACACCGGACAAAATGAGAATCCATTGGCGCTGGTCTCTCAATTGCTTTTCCCGGAGCAGTAGATGCGACTTGGATTGATAATATGCGGACTGTGCCAGTGCAACGGACTGATTAATGGCTTTGTAAACGGTAGAATCACGTTCTCTCACAGACCTTTCCAATAGACTCAAAGCCTCCTTGTACTCCCCGCGATGCCTGCATATACGATAACACCATACATCTATCTCGTCCAATTGACAGCCTTGAGCCTCTAGTTGAGAAATAATATTGTCCGCCGCGGAACTCTTGCCTGACAATTCCAAGGCATAGGCATAGGCGCAATAATCATTAGTTGTGGGAGTGCCATTGAATTCATTGACTGATTTACGAAATAAGTCAATGCTCAGATCTGGTTCAGGATTGGATTTCCAAAGATTACCTAAGGCTTTGTTCAGAAGCATTCTGGCATATAGTGACGAATCACGGCAAGGTGATGAAAAGAATTCCGAATAAAGGCTGTCCGATTTTTCATAGTTATGCATTGATCCCAATATAGAAGCCATCATCGCTGTAGTTACCCACATTCTGGTAGAGTCTTTTGCCGTCTTGAACAATGTCAATGCTTTCTCGGCATAACCCAGGCTGGCCGAATAGTTTTGCTCTTGATAGTAAAGATCTGAAATCGCAGATGCTATCAGTCCTTTAAAAATCAAATTATCAGATTCTGACGAGTATTCCAAGGCACGAACATAACTCGCGATCGCATCTTCCGGATTTCCGGCATTGTGCTGAACCGTCCCAAGATAGTAGAACGTCATCATCTTGTCGTCGTTGGAGCCATTGTTCTGATAGTAGGACACGGCAGGTAGTATCAAATGCAGGTCTGTGGTGTCAATCCAATTTCTGTTCAGTGCCATTGTGAACAGCAAGGAGTATCTCGCCCGCTGCGATTCGGTTCTAAGACGCAGTGTGTCAATTGTCTCCAGCGTCTCCAAAGCACTATCGGGCCTTGTCCACATAAGGTCCTCGGCCGAGTTCATAAGTCGTCCGGCCTCCCTGCTTCCACAGGAGCAGGCGATCAGCACGGTGAAGGCCGACAATGCGATTTTCAGAATTATTCTGAATAGTCTCATTTTACAGATCAGGAGTTTTACAAGTAGTATTGATACAGCAAAAATAACAATTAATTCTTAAGATGTGCACTTCGTTTGACGAAATCTACTGTGTCGTAGAGAATAAACGTCGCCCAAGTGTTCCGCAAAGCTTGTCGAAGTGATCGGTGAAAGTGTAAAGTTTCTTTACACCCAGTGTTAAATTTCTTTACACTTTCCCAAATCGCCAGAATCGCTAAAATATTCATAACTAATTAATTGAATATTTTGGCACGCCTAATGCTTGTGACTTTTACCGAAAAGGAAAAAGAAATATGAAAAAGACAATATTCATAACATTCGCGATGATGGTCGCCGCTCCGGTTTTCGCGCAGGAGTCGCTTCCTAATCCGATGACACTGAAGGATTGCATGGAGTATGCGATCAGCAACAGCACCAAGGTGAGGATACAGCAGGCGGCGAACGGTGATGCCAGACTCGAGAGAAGGGACGCCATATTCAGTGCTTTCACTCCTGAGATCAGCGGAAGCAGCTCAGCTTACTATAATTTCGGACGTGCGGTTGACCCTAAGACCAACACCTACGTCACCACGACCTCGTTCCACAACAGCTACGGAGTCGGAGCGGGAATCGCCCTATTCAACGGATTCAAGGCTGTGAATAATATGAAGATCTCCAAGACTTCCATCGCTCTTGGCAACTCGCAGGAAGACCAGATTGAGGCTGACATCTGCCTCGCCACGATGGAAGCCTACTGCAACGTGCTCTATTACAGCCAGCTGGCCGACATCTACAAGGCTCAGGTCGAGGTCGCCGAGGAATCTCTCACAAAAGCCCGCCGTCAGGAGGAACTTGGACAGAAGGGTCACGCGGATGTTGTGGAGATGGATTCCAACCTCGCCGACAAACAGTACCAACTCGTTGAGGCCAACAACAAGCTCAACGATGCTAAGATCACCCTTGAGGACGTGATGTTCTGGTCTGAGGATCACGAGCTTGTCATCGACACTGAGCTTCCGGTGGCCCTTGACAGCGAAAGGATGCTGACCGATTCCTTGGCTCTGGAGGATATGGTTGATTTCGCGCAGGCGAACAACCCTGCCGCACGTGTGGCACGCTATAACCTCTTGAACGCCAAGCGTGAGCTCAGCACAGCCAGATGGCAGCTTCTCCCTTCGCTGAACGCCTACGCAGGATGGTCCACGACTTACTTCACCTACCCTGGCAGCGGCTCGGCATCCGACCCTTTCCGCACGCAGTTCAAGAACAATGGTGGTGAATATGTCCAGCTGTCCCTGAATATTCCAATCTTCTCAGGACTCCAGCGACACAGCAACATCGCAAGAAAGAAGAACGCGGTCGCCAAGGCTTCAGCCGAGTACGACCAGAAGATGAGGGACATCTCCGCCGAGGTGCGCAGGGCTGTCCAGGATCGCGACGGAGCGTCGGCCGCCTATATTCAGGCGCAGAGAAAATCCGATGTGCAGGAGGAAGCATATTCATTGAATATGAAAAAGTTGGAGCAGGGGTTGATCTCTCCGATCGAGTTCCAGACCGCATCGAACAACTACCTTGAGGCGAACGCCCAGCGGCTCAACTCGCTGCTGACCTACTTCATCAAGCGCAGCGTGGTCAACTACTATAACGGAGTGGATTACATCAATCAATGAATATGACCGTGCCGGTCGCTGAGCCTGTCGAAGCGACCACCTCAGAAATAATCAACGAATAATAACAAACATTATGGACAAGATAATCGAGAAAAAGAAAGGCTGGAGATCAGCCTTCACAAAAAAGGCGATGCCTTACTGGCTTGGAGCCATCGTGGTAGTGTTCGTGCTCTACCTCGTGTTCAGAGATAATTCCAAGACCCTCAGGGTTGACAAGGACACGATCACGGTCAGCCAGGTGACTGACGGACAGTTCAACGACTATATCCGTGTGAGCGGTCAGGTACAGCCAATGGTCACAATCCAGATCAGCCCGCTCGAAGGCGGTACCGTCCAGAAGATCATCGTCGAGGAAGGCTCCACCGTCAAGGCCGGGGAACCGATTCTTGTGCTGTCCAATGATAACCTTGACCTCCAGATACTTAACGCCGAGGCTGAGCTTGCGGAGAAGGAGAACATCCTGCGTAACACGATGATTTCTATGGAGCAGCAGAAACTCTCCCACGAGCAGAACAGGCTCCGTTACGCCTCCGAGGCAAAGCGCAACAAGAGGACTTTCGAGCAGAACGAGCAGCTCTACAAAGAGAAACTCATCTCCAAGGAGGACTACCTCAAGGCCGAGGAGGATTATGAACTCTCGCAGCAGAATCTTGACCTTACCCTCAAGAGCATGGAGCAGGACAGTCTCTACCGCTCTACCCAGCTGTTGAGTCTCCGCGAAAGTCTGGACAACATGCGTATGAATATGCAGTTGATCCGCCGTCGTAAGGAGAGCCTTACGATCAAGGCTCCGATCGATGGAGTCCTCGGACTTCTGGACGCGAACCTTGGCCAGTACATCGGGGCCGGCACGAAGATCGGCCAAATCAACTCGGAAGGCAGTTACAAGATTGAGGCTAAGATAGATGAACACTACATTGACCGCGTGGTTCCAGGGCTTGACGCCACATTTGAGCGTCAGAGCGAGAAATATGACGCTCAGGTACGCAAGGTCTATCCGGAGGTGCGTGACGGCAAGTTCCAGGCGGACTTCAAGTTCGAGGGCCAGCAGCCTGACAACATCAGGACCGGCCAGACATATTACCTGAACCTTCAGCTCGGCCAGCCGGAGCAGGCGGTCCTCATCCCTCGCGGAACATTCTATCAGAAGACCGGCGGCAAGTGGATTTATGTAGTGACCAAGGATGGCGGCAAGGCCGTCAAGCGTGAGATCCGCATCGGCCGTCAGAACCCTCAGTTCTACGAGGTTCTCGAAGGTCTGGAACCGGGCGAGAAGGTCATCACCTCATCCTACGACAACTACGGCGACAGCGATGTGCTTGTCTTCTAATTGATTAATGAATATGTCGGAGTGACCCGTGAGTCTGTCTAAGGGTCTCCAAAACAAGAATAAAAACAATAACAAATAAAAATTTCAAAGCTATGATTAAAGTCAACAATCTGTCAAAGGTCTTCAGAACAGAGGAGATCGAGACAACAGCCCTCAATGGAGTTTCATTCGAAATCGCCGATGGAGAATTCGTTGCGATTATGGGCCCTTCCGGTTGCGGTAAGTCAACCCTTCTGAACATCCTCGGCCTTCTTGACAACCCTACCGGAGGTTCCTACGAGCTTCTCGGCACAGAGGTCAGTCAGCTCAAGGAGAAGGAGCGCACCAAGTTCCGCAAGGGCAACATCGGATTCGTGTTCCAGAGCTTCAACTTGATCGATGAGCTGAATGTCTATGAGAACATCGAGCTCCCTCTGAGGTATCTGAACATCTCGGCCGCCGAGCGTAAGCAGAAGGTCACCGAGATTATGAAGAGGATGGCTATCAGCCACAGAGCCCAGCACTTCCCTCAGCAGCTTTCCGGAGGTCAGCAGCAGAGAGTCGCCATCGCCCGTGCGGTCGTCGCAGGTCCGAAGCTGATCCTCGCCGATGAGCCTACCGGTAACCTGGACTCCAAGAACGGTAAGGAGGTCATGGATCTCCTCAGCGAGCTCAACAAGGAAGGCACGACCATCGTTATGGTGACCCACTCCCAGAGAGACGCCGCCGTGGCACAGCGCACCATCGACCTGTTCGACGGCCAGATTGTCTCTGACGTAAAGAACGAGCTTTAGCGTTGAATCTTTCTCGTGAGGGTCGGCTGATTACTTGGCGATAGCTGATGAATCGTCACTACGGACTTGACAGTAGATAATGTAATTATACCACCCATAAGCGCCGCCCCTCACGTTTAAGATATCATTGGCGGAAGGTTGCCACGACGAACCCTCCGCGCTTCGCGCTCCGTCCCTCCCAGCCTGACGGCTGGGCCCCTCCCGCTTATGGCCGCGGGTGGCCAAGGTTCGCTGCGGCAACCTTCCGCCAAAACCAAATACGGACGTGGAGGATAAGTGATTGACCATTAGGAATATGCTTGGATGTCCTCTTGCATGAAGCGGGAATGAGGATAGGGAAGCAAAAGAATGAAAAACAAAAAGTTGGCCTCCACGAGGCCGTGAACGGAATATGAACAGTTTCATTAATTTCTTGAAGCGCAACAAACTTTACAGCGCTGTCAACCTGCTGGGACTCAGCCTTTCGATGGCGTTTGTCCTGCTTCTGGCCGTGTATGTCACCAGCCAGCTCGGCATTGACTCATTCAACAAGAATGCCGACAGGATCTATGTGATCGCCCAGAAAGAAACCCTTTCGACCGGCTACTGGCTGCCACGCCATATGAAGGCTAACTTCCCGGAGATCGAGAGGTCAGCGTCATATTCCAGCAACGGATTGCAGGAGTACAAGATCGACGGCAACACTGTGAACGCCAGGACGTCCTACGCCGACTCATCGTTTTTCGACATATTCAGTTTCCCTCTCGTGGAAGGTGATTTCAGGGAGTGGAAGGCTTCGACAAGCGGAGTTTTGATCAGCGAGTCATTCGCCAAGGCTCAGTTCGTGGACAAGGATCCGGTCGGACGTGAGATCCGTTTTGACGGAGCTGACTCGACGGTGAGCACACTGACGGTTTCGGGCGTGTTCAAGGACATTGAGAACTCCATCATCAAACCGTGCGACATATTCCTTCGTGGCGAGATTATGACCATCACCAATCTGGCCAACGACGAGCGAATGTCCAACTCCGGATCGTCAACCTGCTTCGTGATGGCCTATCCGAACGCCGACCTTCCGGCCAGACACGATGATATTCTTAAATGGTGCCGGGAGAATTGGTGGACATTCTCATCAGACTATGGCGGAGATGAGAATGACGTGAGAATCATTCCCTTGCGGGATGTCTATTTCTTGTCGGACGGCAATGAGGACTATAATGACAGTCTGATTCTGGGTAACAAGACGACCGTGATGCTGCTCGCCGGAATGTGCTTCCTGCTGCTCCTGTTCGCCATCCTTAACTATGTGAATATGACCACGGCGCTCTCCGGCTTCCGTGCCAAGGAGATGGCCACCAGAAGACTTATCGGCGCGACGAAAGGCGGAATATTCCTGAAAATGATCATCGAGAGCACCATAATCTGCGCGGCCGCTATGGTCATTGCCATCCTGCTTGGCGAGGCCATTTCCCCAGTGGCCTCGAAGGTGCTGAACTATGACATCTCGATTTTCAAGGCTGTCTCTCCGCTGAGCGTTCTTGTCTGCGTCCTGTTCACGGTTCTGGTCGGTGTGATTGCCGGCATCGTGCCTGCCCTCATCATCCAGAAAGCCGAGCCGATCGAGATTGTCCGAGGAACGCTCAGGCTCAAGACCAAGACCCTTTACAGCAAGGTTATCATTGTCGTTCAGAATGTCATCACGGTTGTAATGCTCGTGACGGCGTTCACGATGTTCCTTCAGATCCGCTCGATGATAAACGCTCCGATGGGCTATAACACGGAGGATCAGATCACCATCAGCAATGAATATGGCCGCGCGGGCGAATTGGCTCCGCTCATCAACAAACTTAAGGCGGAAAGCTGCGTTG